>Ga0224506_10000150_pt1 | contig 68820 bp, 66 predicted proteins | sample SF_Jan12_sed_USG_2_FD_169108 | JGI IMG/M metagenome (GOLD analysis project Ga0224506, IMG submission 169108) | Sediment microbial communities from San Francisco Bay, California, United States - SF_Jan12_sed_USGS_8_1 | ecosystem: Environmental > Aquatic > Marine > Sediment | place: USA...
CTACAAAATTTATCCGAGATTGTCGCTAGGGCAAATGATGCGTTTTATAGCAAATTTGATAATGTCGATACATTAATGGGAGTAATGGATAAAGCCTTACGTAATCAAGGTATCAAAGCAGATGCAATCACTATTGATTGCATTGCTCTAGATAAAAAAATCGTTATCCTTCTCCATGATGATAAACCTGATGCTGTAGACATAGCGCTGGGTAATAAAGAAGGTGATATTTATTCATCTTCAGAATATGAACTTATCAAAATATCAGAAGCCGTTATTGTAGGAATAATGGAATCAAACTTCATTTCATGATTGATTTAATACGGTTTGACAATCTTTTCAAACGGTTAAAAGTACATTTTACAATGTTGCCGTTGCTGTGTTTGAAGCACTTTTTAAGTGTTTTTTTCACTTCCCAAGTACCTTTATAGCCTAATGGAAATACCACCAAGTCTCCCTCTTTGAAAGTGGTTGAAGGACCACCATCGGCAGGTGTCATTTCACATTCACCCTCTAAAATAAGTGCTGTTTCTGTAGTAACGAATTCCCATGGGAATACAGATACTTCTTTTTCCCATGTTGGCCAGTAAGCAACGCCCATTTCTTTTAAAAATGCTTCACTTGGGTTGCTATCAACTGTAATTTCTTTCATGTCGATTCCTAAAATTTAGATTTGCTCCCATAACCAGAATGATTTGGGATGTGCCATAGTATGTTGTTCGTCCTCTTTTGCCTACATTTTTGAGGACAATCTTATCCAGTTAGTGCTAATACTTGAAATCACTGAATGCTCTCTAATGCGAGTTGCTTAGCGGCTAGCACTCCTAATAATTGAGTAACTTTAAATAGAGGACACCGAGGGCTTAAATCGATGCGAAATTCCGACAAAGGCGAGAGATTGTAATCAGTATCTGGTTGTTATACAAACTTTATCACTGCTGATTAATTTCAGCTAAGAGTTCATCGGTCGATGCCACTCTTGCATAAGCAAAACCTAGGGCAGCCATAAAAGCTGCATGAACTTGACTCGCCGGCACCGTAATACCATTAAACTCCAATGCTAGCGTAGCACAAGCATCATGTGCGATAGTACACTTATACCCAAAGTCATTTGCAGCGCGTGTGACTGCATCAATGCACATATGACTCATCGCACCACAAATTAATACACTATCAACAGCCAAATCATCCAAAACCATTTTTAGATTGGTATCTCTAAAGCTATTAATTTGATGTTTGAGAACAACTGGCTCACCATCGATTTCATGTACTGAGGAATGCACCTTTGCACCGTCAGAATTAGGCACAAAAAATGGCGCATCAGTTGTTGGGAATTCATGTCGAACATGGACTACTGAAAGTCCATTTTCTCTGAAACACATGAGTAAAGCACGAGCTTTTATAGCGGCAGCTTCGGTACCTTCCAACTCCCATTTTCCTCCCTGAAAGTAATCATTCTGTAGATCGACGATTATTAATGCTAATTTAGTCATGAGATATATCCTTTCTGGTAGTGTTGCTTAGTAACCCAATATACACGGACATCACTATAACAAAAACATCAATGGAAATATGACAGAGTGCCACTCAATAAAAAAACTAACACGTTTTAAGTATTGATGCTTTCATATATAGGCTCGCTCAAAGTAAAATTTTCAACTAAAAAACACTACTCCAATTTTTTCTATGAACAAGGTTATTTATATGCGTAAAACACTGGACGTTTTTTGGCGTTTTTTCACATTGGGGTTTGTCAGCTTTGGCGGGCCTGCAGCACATATTGGCTATTTCCAAAAAACGTTTGTCCAAAAACTAAAATGGATTGATGACGAAGCTTATGCAAGACTCATCTCACTAAGCCAGTTTTTACCAGGACCGGGGTCCAGTCAAATAGGTTTTGCTCTCGGAGTACGTCGTGCAGGTGTTATGGGTGGGTTCGCAGCCTTCATTGGCTTCACACTGCCCTCTTTTTTATTGCTCTATTTTCTTGCAACCACCAGCACCGATCAACATTCGGGTGATTTATTCTCCGGCATTGTTCATGGACTCAAACTGTTAGCTGTTGTTGTTGTCGCAGATGCCACTCTCAGCATGTTCAAAACATTTTGCAACAATACCTTATCTACCAGTATTGCTGCCCTCACCGCAGCTATCTTGTTATGGGCGCCCGGTTTGTTGACCCAGCTTAGTGTTTTGGTTGTGGCAGCCTTAGCCGGTGCCAATTTAGGTAAACCCATTTTGAACAAAAGTACGACTCAACAACGAGTCAAGGTTGTGCCGCTGGCCTTGTTTTTGGTGCTTTTTCTGGGACTGCCGTTATTAGCAATAACGACTCAAACTTTAGATATTTTTTCTCGTTTTTATCAGTCAGGAAGTCTTGTCTTCGGTGGCGGTCACGTTGTTCTGCCATTGCTCCAACAAACCATTGGCGATTCAGTAGCTACCGATCGTTTTCTATTGGGCTATGCCGCTGCCCAAGCGGTTCCCGGGCCAATGTTTTCATTAGCTGCATTTTTAGGGGCAGAATTATCACCTAGCACCCCACTTTTAGGTGCGTTGATTGCTACAGCAGGCATATTTTTGCCGGGATTTTTATTAGTACTAGCTTTACAGGGTGCATGGGAATCACTGGCAGCACAGCCTAAAGTCGCTGGTGCCGCATGGGGCATCAATGCAGCTGTTGTTGGTTTATTACTGTCGGCATTGTATCAACCTGTCTTTGTCAGTGCTGTCTATACCCCCATAGACATGTCAATGGTCATACTGGGTTTCATTGCATTAAGAACAGTGAAAGTTCCAATCGTTATGTTGGTATTGGGATTCGGAGTATTAGGGCTGATATTACATTTATAAATACAACTAACACAGATTTCACTGATAACTCACACCCTATCATCGACAAAACATGGAGCCAGAATTAGACTTTTTCGAATTCGTGATTTAATCAGGTTAAACCAGTGCTGCATCAGCTAGCTTAGCTAGTCCGCAGACTTTATTACGCCCCGTATGTTTTGCCTGGTAAAGATATTTATCAGCCTGATCAATCACCGCTTCTATTGAAGGTGTATCCACAGTATTTTCTGCAACGCCAATGCTGGTGGTGAAAAACAGTTCCGTAGAATTGAAGGTGATAGGCAGTGTTTCAATCTTTTGACGCACACGTTCAGCCAGTATAGTTGCTTGTTTAATATTTGTTTCAGGCAGCAGAATAATAAATTCTTCTCCACCCCAACGGGCAACAATGTCTGAATCTCGAACCAGTTCCTGTATGGTTTCAGCTGTTTGTATTAGCACTTTATCGCCATGCATATGGCCATATGTATCATTGATATTTTTAAAATGGTCCAGGTCCAGCAACATGACCGATAGTGGTGTGTCATGCCGTTTAGCACCGTGCCAGATTGAGCTGGCAGTTTCAGTAAATGCCCGGCGATTGTAGATGGCTGTTAATGGATCAATCCGCGATAGTTTTTCGGCATTGAGTTTTCCATCCTGAGCAATGCGGAACTGTTCCGCCAGTGCAATGGACAACAGGATGACATCTATAACGATACCAATTTCTGTTGCCCTGAATGTGAGATCGTTATAGGGCAATATGCCCCAAGGTGTCATTGCAGTTATAGATGCACCAGCCATGGAGGCAATACTAGCTAAAAGAAAGTAGGTTATTTCACGGCGACCTGTTCTAAGACTAATGATGGCAAGCATTAGTGTCGTGCTGGTAAAAAAGGTAACAAATAAAATACCCAGACCGATAGCCTTGCCCTGCATATCAAGAAATATGAGGACAATTGCTGCTGCAAAAATAGTCACACATGAGGTTGTGACAAATTTATAGATACGTGGAAACAACATTTTGGTATGTAAAAATGACAATGAAAATACAAGACCACTAATACAGTAAATCGTAAGAAAGATGACATTTGACCATCGTTGAAACAGTGGTGAGTCTGGCCATAACAGCATGTACCCATGACCGGTATAGGATATATTGGTCAACAGAAACAAAGCCAGATAGATGACGTAATAGAAATAACGCTGCAAACGCAGGTTTAAGTAAAGAATCAGGTTATAGAGCAACAGTGCGGCAACCACGCCGTATAACAGACCATAGGTGTAACCATTGTTGAGCTCATGTTTAGCGGCTTGTTGTTCGGTGCTGAAAAATATGGGCACCATCATCGGTTCAGCTGTAGCAAGTCTAATAAAGACCTGACTTAATCCAGGTTGGTAATCATGCTCAAAAACAAAGAAACGATGTTCAACCGGACGAGTTTCAAACGTGAATTGGTCGCCTGTTTGCTGATGTACTGTATCTTCTTGCTCTCTGACAACATAAAAATCGATCAAATCCAACCAGGGGTTCTCGACAGTGACGAGTCGTCTGACACTATCAGCACCGTCGTTATTGACCGTGAAAGTTATCCATTGAGCTGTACTACCTATACCTCGATTTAAAACATCCCCTTTTAATGGCGTAAACAGGCCTTGTTCATATGCTTGACGGGCTTGTTCAAGAGGCAGTGGCGTGTCTTGATGTTCCGAAAAATAAGATGAAAACCGACCAATAGATTCAAAGTCGTACTTAGAAATATTTGTTGATAAGGTATCTGCCTCAGCAATCAGACTAAATAAGCCACTGGTCAAAATTAACAATAATGTGATCAGGCGATAATACATATGGATAACGCTTAAAAAGCCTTTTAGACTGCAAAAAAAAGAGTTCGTCATCCAAAATCATAGCTTGGTTGAACACGTCTCTAAAAAAAGGTTATCGACCATTGTCTGAAATACATCAGTTTTTTTCAGTCTATGTGGCAATTAATTCGTATGTGCATAATAACGCCGGTTTCCTTCCAGCTTACGCAGTAACACATAAAAAATCGGGGTAAAAAATAGACCAAAGAAGGTCACGCCCAACATTCCTGAGAATACGGCCACACCAATATCATTACGCATTTCTGAACCGGCACCCGTTGAAAACACCATTGGTACTACCCCCATAATAAAGGCAAACGAGGTCATCAATATTGGCCGTAACCGCATTCTGCTGGCAGTGATAGCAGCCTTGATCGTTGCCATGCCACGTATTTCCAACTCGCGGGCAAACTCAACAATCAAGATGGCATTTTTACTGGCCAACCCAGCTAAAACAAACAGGCTGATCTGCGTAAAAACATTGTTATCGCCATCGGAGTACCAGACTCCAAACACCGCAGACAAGACTGATAATGGAATGATCGAAATCACCACCAACGGTAGGATAAGACTTTCATAAAGAGCGGCCAGTACCAGAAAAATCAGTAATAAACACAATGGGAATACATACATCGCAGTATTACCACTTAACACCTGTTGATAGGTTAGATCTGTCCATTCGAATGTCATGCCTGATGGAAGCAACCGTTCTAATATCTCGCTAATAGCATCTTGTGCCTGACCGCTGGAATAACCCGGCGCAGCGCTGCCATTCAAATCAGCAGCCAGATAGCCATTGTAATGGGCTGCACTTTCTGGACCATAACTTTCCTGCATATGGATAACGCTACCCAGTGGCACCATTTCACCGTTGTTATTGCGTACTTTCAATGTCAAAGCATCATTCGGGCTGGCACGATATTCCGCATCGGCCTGAGTGATCACCTGATAGGTTCGACCAAATTGGTTAAAGTCATTCACATACAATGAACCCAGATAGATCTGCATGGTGTCGAAGATATCCTTGATGTTAAGACCCAACTGTTTGGCTTTGGTACGGTCCAGATCGGCAAATAACTGCGGTACGTTAATCTTGTAATTGGAATACACTCTGGTCAGTATCGGGTTCTGCCATGCTTCCTTTTGCACTGCCTGAACGACTTCATCCAGTTTTTCATAGCCCAAATCTGCTCTGTCTTCTATTTGCAGCTTGAACCCCCCCGTTGTACCCAAACCACGTACTGGTGGTGGGGGGAAAATAGCAATGAAAGCTTCTTCAATGCCAGCAAACTTTTGTTGTAGTTTTCCGGAAATAGCTGTTGCCGAAAGCTCAGGTGATTGACGTTTATCGAATGGTTGCAGTGTGACAAACACAATACCGGCACTAGCACTATTGGTAAAACCATTTATTGATAAACCTGGAAACTGCACAGCATTTTTCACGCCCGGCTCGTCGAGTGCAATTCGGCCCATTTCTCTTATCACTTCTTCGGTGCGATCCATCGTTGAGCCATCTGGCAACTGCGCGAAACTGACCAGATATTGTTTGTCCTGTCCCGGTACAAATCCCTTTGGTAGGCTGTTGAAACCAAACACCGTTATCCCGATTAATATGGCATAGATAGTAAAGGCCAGCATTTTATGGCCGATCAGTCCAGAAACACCGTCAGAATACTCATGTGTTGCACGTTTGAAATTACGATTGAACCAGCCAAAAAATCGACCAAATACAGCATCCATAATTCTGGTTAGTCTGTCTTTTGGTTCATCACGACCTCGAAGTAATAGGGCTGCCAAGGCTGGACTTAAGGTCAATGAATTAATAGCTGAAATTACCGTTGAAATAGCAATCGTCAATGCAAATTGTTGGTAGAACTGGCCAGTAAGGCCACTGACAAATGCAATGGGTACAAACACTGCCACCAAAGTCAGTGAAATGGCAATAATGGGGCCACTAACCTCCTGCATTGCTTTATAACTGGCCTGCAATGGCGACAGTCCTTCTTCAATATTCCGTTCAACATTTTCCACCACCACGATGGCATCATCCACCACAATACCTATTGCCAGTACCAAACCAAAAAGTGACAAGGTATTGATAGAAAAACCAAATGCCCACATTAATCCAAAGGTACCAATGATTGACACTGGCACCGCCAGTAAAGGAATAATTGATGCCCGCCAAGTCTGTAAAAACAGTACAACTACAAGTACCACCAGCGCCAATGCTTCCAGTAAAGTTATGATCACAGCACGGATCGATTGCTTCACAAATATGGTTGGGTCATAAACTACTCGATATTCAACACCAGTCGGGAACCGTGTTGCAATTTCTTCCATGCTCTTGCGAACGTTGTCAGAAATTGAAATAGCATTCGCACCCGGCGCCTGAAATATTGGAATTGCTACAGCTGGTTGGCTATCCAACATTGAATTCAAACTGTGATCTGCAGCTTCTAGTTCAACTCTAGCAACATCTTTAAGTCGGGTAATTTCACCTTTTTCACTAGCACGAATAATGATTTCGCCAAACTCTTCCGCCGATTCTAATCGACCCTTGGCATTAATCGGTAACTGCACATCTATTGGCGACGTCATCGGTGCACCGCCGATCATGCCCGCCGCCACCTGCACATTTTGTTCACGAATCGCATTGACCACATCGGATGCAGTCAAAAAGCGTTCGGCCACTTTCTCAGGGTTTAACCAGATCCGCATGGCGTAGTCGCCAGAACCAAACAAGCGCACCGTACCAACACCCGGCACCTTGGCCAGTTCGTCTTTAACGTGCATCAAGCCATAGTTACGTAAGTAAAGCTCATCATAGCTCTGATCGGGTGACACAAGATGCACTACCATCGTGAGATCCGGTGCACTTTTTACCACGGTTATGCCCAATTGACGTGTGACTTCAGGCAGACGAGGTAATGACTGAGAGACACGGTTTTGCACCATTTGCTGAGCCAAATCAGGATCAGTACCAATCTTGAAGGTAACGGTCAAAGTCATACGCCCGTCAGAGGTAGCCTGTGAAAACATATACAGCATATTTTCGACACCGCTCAACTGTTCTTCCAACGGTCTGGCAACCGTTTCAGCTACAACTTTAGGGTTAGCACCAGGAAATGAGGCTCGTACCACCACTGAAGGAGGTGCAACATTCGGATATTCAGATATCGGCAACTGGAACATCGCCAGTAGCCCCGATATCAATATCATCAATGACAGTACGCCAGCAAAGATAGGACGATCTACAAAAAATTTAGAAAAGTTCATTGTCTTTATTCATGCCTCGGCATGGCCGCCGGTACTCTATGAATTCCTTTAAGTCAAAAGTGAATACTGTAGTCACTATCCATTTAATTAAGTGTGGCCTTGCTTGGGCGCGACCACACTATTAGGCCTAATATGAGACAGACCATTAATCACTATGCGTTCACCCGCTTTCAGCCCTGTCAATACAATCCGGTCACTATTGTAGTGAGCGCCCAGAGTGACTTGACGATAGTTTGCCTTATTGTCTGCATCGACTACATAAACGAATTGTTTATCCTGATTCGTGCCGACGGCTTTTTGTGGGATCAGTAATACTTCACTTTTGATCGCCGATCCTAAACGAACATTAGCAAACATACCGGGCATCAATACGCCATCAACATTTTCTAGAATCGCGCGGGCACGAATTGTACCGCTTGAACTGTTGAGCTGATTATCAAAAGAATGAACATGCCCTTTATAGACCACGCTTTCATCGGCTGCCAATGTCAGCTCTACCGGCATAGCTCTTGTATCCTGTGAACTACGTACTGACTTGATATAGGTTTGCTCATCAACATTGAATTCGGCATATAATTGCTTGTTTGCCACCAGCGTTGCCAACACCGGTGCATTGGGGGTAGTTGCCACAATATTGCCCACTGTCAGCTCTGCTCGACTGACACGACCATCAAATGGCGCATTAATATAACAATACCCTAAATTCAGTTGTGCTTGCACCAGTGCACTTTCAGCTTCCCTAATGGCAGCAGCACTGACTTGATGCTCGTTTTTTGCTGCATCATAAACACTCTCTGACACTAGTTTGCTCGCAACCAGTCGACGGCTTCGTTCCAATTCTTCATCAGCCAGCTTTGCACGTGAACTTGCTGAAGCTAATTGTGCTTCAGCCCGTTTAACTGCTGCCTGATGTGGTCGTGGATCAATAACAAACAAGGGATCCCCTTGTTTTACTATCTGACCATCTTCAAACAGTACTTTCTTAATTTCCCCTCCAACCAAGGGTTTTATTTCAGCACTATCAACAGCACTCAACCGACCAGAAAATCTAGTCCACAATCGAGCATTCTGAGGTTTCAGTTCAAGCACTTCAACCACTGGTGCAGGTCTAACATCTGCGGCCGATGATCCTTGATTGCTATTGGTACTGCTAACACCATAAACGTAATAAATGACAGCGACAACAACCAATACGACTGACAGTACAGAAAAAGTTCGACGGATTGACATGGGCTTCAGGACTCTTTTGTTATTGTGCGGCAATATATGAAAAAGCTTCATTCTAGTGCCTTGACAGGAAAACAGCGAATATTTTACTTAATCAATGGGACATGAACATACTTGATATTCAATGGTATGTCACATGTTAATAGTGATTGCCTATTTACACATCATGGAAACTCCTAATCTTCACTGATTTCTACTATTGATGATACTGCTATAATCAAATTCACTCACATCAGCTATCTATAAATCAGGAGTTTGCCATGGAACACGCACACTATTTCAAACGTAATACCGTCTATAAAATTGATGATGACAATATTTCTGTCGTTGATGTGCAAAAAAATAATACCGTCACCCCTCTCGATCCATGGATGGCAGTGGTGGTTTCACTGGCTGATGGTCAGCATACTATCGACCAGCTCATTCAGTATATGGCTGACCAGTATCCTGACGGCGCTCCTGATAATCTTGTGGAAACGATTGAATCGGTTATTTCACGTCTCACAGATAGCGATGTAATTGAATTAACAGCACGCCCATCACTGCTTCCTTATTATCTCCGGGTTCCTATTGATGAACAGGATCCGGAAAAGGCAACTGAGTTAATGTTGGAAGATGGTTTTATTCAGGCACCCAACATTAATGGCTAACTTATAATCAAGGCCTGATACAACACTGCTATGCAAACGATTTCATTATGCTGGCAATGCATAATTCAAGTATTGTTATTGTTGATCATTGCTAATGGCATGCCCATTCTGGCTCGTAATATTTTTGTTGCACGGTTTAATTGGCCGCTTGATTTTGGCCTCACTTTTTTCGACCAACGTCCCTTATTTGGTTACACCAAAACCTGGCGTGGATTATTTTTTTCTATTGTTGTCACCACTTTTGTCGCGTTTTTGCTGGGTATGAGTATTTATGATGGCGTACACTTTGGCGTATTGGTGATGGCAGGTGATTTATCTGGCAGCTTTATCAAACGCCGATTGGGATACATAGAAAGCAGTCGATTTAGACTTTTAGACGTCATTCCTGAATCTTTTCTGCCGATTTTTATTTTACATCAACAACTTGGGTTAACGGTATTAGACGGGATTATTTGCATTGCTCTGTTTTTTGTACTGGAAGTCGTGCTATCGTCATTATTGTACCGTCTACATATACGTAAAAGACCTTATTAACAGTAGATGTAGAGATCAAACGGAGTACGGATGTTATGCAGGAAAATCAGTTACGTATTCTGACATATAACCTCCACAAGGGATTCAGCGTTGGTAACCGTCATTTTATATTGCATCAGATCCGTGAAGCTCTGGTAGACACGGGTGCTGATATTTTGTTTCTGCAGGAAATGCAGGGCGAACATACCGAACACGAACAAACACACCACAACTGGCCCGAGTGCTCACATTCAGACTTTCTCGCTGAGGATGTCTGGCCTCATGTCGCTTATGGAAAGAATGCTGTCTACAAGGTAGGCCACCATGGCAATGCTATTCTCAGCAAACATGCATTTCATAGCTGGGAAAATATCAATGTATCTCCGTATGTTTGGGCAAGTCGAAGTTTGTTGCACGCAGTGATTAGATTACCTGAGCATGACGATGATTTGCACATCATCTGCATTCATCTGGGTTTAATCGGAGCCGAACGTCGACGCCAATTTGACACACTGTGTAAACGCATCGATGGATTTGTTCCCCATGATGCCCCGTTAATTGTTGCTGGTGACTTTAATGATTGGACGGGGCAGGCTGAAAAACGTTTTTATAAACATCTGAAATTGAAAGAAGCGTTTCGTACATTACACAGTCGCTATGCTAAAACCTGGCCGGCCTGGTTTCCTATGTTACCCATGGATCGAATTTATTATCGTGGTATACAGCCTGTGCATTGCGAACGTCCTAACCACGCATTATGGAAAAGCCTGTCAGACCATGCGCCATTATTGGCCACTTTTAAGCTATGACAATACAAAAATTATCATTAAAAGCCTTATTAACACTGCCTAATTTACTAAGTTGCTTCCGCTTTGTTAGTTCACCGGTATTGTTATGGCTGGCATGGCATGGTTACCAAGAGACATTTCTTATATTACTGGCTGTCACTCTTTTAACTGATATGCTCGACGGTTTTTTTGCCAGAATGTTAAATCAGCAAAGTGAGCTTGGTGCCTTATTAGACAGTCAAGGTGACTTGGTCATCTATACCACGATCGCGGCATCTGTCTGGTGGTTGTGGCCCGACATTGTGCAGCGTGAACTGAGCTATGTCGTCATCGCTATAATCAGTTATTTACTGCCTGTTATCGTTGGATTTATCAAATTCGGCGCACTAACCAGTTACCACACATGGTTAGTTAAATTCGCTGCTATTAGTATGGGGCTGGCATTTTTTCTCTTATTTGTTTTTGATATTTCAGAGCCATTTCGTATTGCAGTGTTTATCTGCCTATTGGCTGCAATTGAAGAAATTATCATCACTTTTTATTTGTCTGAATTACGCTCAAATATACGCTCACTCTGGCATGCAATAAAAAAGATGTCCTAATCGTACTATTTTACAGTCTTAATCAAGGGCCAGCGCTGCAAGACCTGATATTCCACACCATCATCCACACTAACAGACTCAACTAAAACGAAACTTGTTGAGTTCCACAATATTGGCTCCACTGGGATCGTCGGTTTCAATTGGGTTCTTCGCCCCAATGTGACATGAGCCACATAGGGCCGACTATCAATCCTCACACCGGCTTCGTGCAGGATGTTGTTTATTGCATTGACCAAATCTAAAAGGGATTGTGGCTGCCGTGCACTGGTCAGGCACAAAATACCGCCTTTTGGCCATAAAGTCAGCTGGTCAAAAACAATACTGACTGGTTCAGCTATAATTTCGTTAGTGCCCTGCCTGACAATCTGTTCAACCTCATTACTGACATTACCTAGAAATGCCAGTGTCACATGAAGATTCTCTGGTTTGTATTTCTGTAATTGATCACTTGTTATTGACTGATTTAGCGTAGCAATTTTCTTACGGATTTTATCCTCAGGCCATAGTGCTAAAAAGAGTTTTTTCACATCAACAATTTAATCGTGATCTCGAATAAAGACCCAATCATCACCTTGAGACATTTCAGAACTGAAGCGATACCCTTCACTATCAAAATCTTTCATTTTTTCCGGCTCTTCAATGCGATTATCAATAATGTAGCGACACATTAGTCCTCGGGCTTTTTTGGCATAAAAACTGATCATTTTATATTGATCATTTTTCCAATCTTTAAACACAGGAGTAATGATTCTGGCTTTGAACTTTTTGGCTTGTAGTACTTTGAAATATTCATTGGATGCCAAGTTGATCAACACCCCATCAGCCAATTCTGGTTCTGCCTCAATTGCGTCTTTTAATTGTTCTCCCCAGAACTGATACAGATCCTTGCCTCGGCTGTTTGATAGTTTAGTGCCCATTTCAAGGCGATAAGGCTGCATCAGATCAAGAGGTCTGAGTACACCATAAAGACCGGATAATATCCTTAAGTGTTGTTGTGCAAATGCCAACTCCTGTTCATCGAGTGTATCTGCATCCAGGCCTGTATAGACATCGCCTTTAAAAGCTAAAACCGCCTGCTTGGCATTGTCCAGATCAAAGGGTGTTTTCCATGTCTGAAATCGTGCCAGATTCAATCCTGCCAGTTTGTCACTGAGCTTCATCAACGACGCAATATCACTGGCTGAAAATTGCTTAAGTTGTTCTATCAGCAGTGCAGATTGATCAAGGTAGTCTGGCTGACTGAACGTTTTGGTAACGGGTGGCGTGTCAAAGTCCAGCGTTTTAGCTGGTGAAATAACAATAAGCATAGTTTACGAATATCCGGCAATAAAAAAGACCAATTACGAATTACTGTCAGTTCCTGGCGTTTGATCAGTGTCCGATTCGGATTTCCAGGGCATAAATGGAAATGGTTTGGTGTTTTCATTGTATGTCAAAAACAAAATAATCTGGCTGATATAACGAGCCAGATCAGTCGAAAACTGGCGAATATTATCATTGGTACTGCCAGTGACAAAAACCAGAAGCAGTTGCACTATAACCACAACGGCTACGACAGGTATTATCAGATAGAGAACGACACTGAACAAAACCATATAAATAAATCGGCCCCATTGTTCACAGCTCAAAATATTGTGTTTAAATTCTTCTTTTTCCATAACCGTTACTCCAGTATTGTTTTATGTTTGGAATTACTTTACCACTTCCTTTAAAAACTTCATAAAACATTCTTCACTAGAGCTTGGCGTTTATTTATGGGACACTCTCGTGTTACTAAATTTTGTACAAACAGAACTGAAATATGAATCCAAAATACCAACCTGTCATTGCCTTTATTGATGCCATTACTGAATGGACTGGACGTACCGCTTGCTGGTTAGTGTTAGCTCTGGTGTTATTGATTTGTTATGACGTTGCCATGCGTTATCTGTTCCAGCAAGGTTCAGTCGCCCTACAGGAACTGGAATGGCATTTGTTTGCATTGATTTTTCTACTTGGTGCAGCCTATACCCTTAAACATGATGAGCACGTCCGAGTGGATATTGTCTATCAAAGCCGATTTATGTCAGATAACAATCGTGCCTGGGTCAATATTCTGGGTACTCTTTTCCTGCTGTTACCATTTTGTATCCTGATGCTGGTAGCAGCGTGGCCATTTGTTGAAAATGCCTTTTATTACAATGAAGGATCACCCGATCCCGGTGGCCTGCCCTATCGGTTCCTGCTTAAGGGCAGTTTATTAATCGCCTTTTCCCTGCTCATCTTGCAGGGAATTGCTGAAATACTCAGAAATATCATGTTTCTCCACAGCAGCATGGGAGCCAGATAATGGAAATTTGGGCTTTAGTGATGTTTGCCGTGTTATTCCTGCTACTGCTGGTAGGCTTTCCTGTTGCCTTTACCCTCGGCGCTGTAGCGTTTGCCTTTGGCGGCACATTCCTTGGCATGGAATTTTTTAACCTGTTGCCACTACGAGTCTGGGGAATCATGACCAATTTCACCCTGTTGGCTGTGCCCTTGTTTGTATTTATGGGTGTCATACTGGAAAAGTCAGGGATTGCTGAAGAGTTACTGGAAACCATGGGGCGTTTGTTTGGCCGGGTTCGTGGTGGCCTGGCTATTTCTGTTGTTGCAGTCGGTGCTTTATTAGCAGCAACTACTGGTGTCGTAGGTGCATCTGTGGTCACAATGGCAGTCATTGCCCTACCTGCGATGTTAAAACATGGGTATGCGCCCAGCCTTGCCAGCGGCACTATCGCTGCATCCGGTACCTTAGGTCAAATTATTCCACCCAGTATTATTCTGATTTTATTAGGTGATGTGATCGGTGTGCCTGTCGGCCAGTTATTTATTGCCGCGGCAGTTCCGGGCATGATGCTGGTTCTCGCTTATATGGCCTATATTGGTTTTGTAGCATGGCGCCATCCTGAGTTGGCACCGGCTATTGAAACCGTCCCCGATGATCAGCATCTTGCCGTTCAAGTAGCTAAAAGTCTATTTCCCCCATTAGCACTTGTACTGGCAGTATTAGGCTCTATCTTTTTTGGTGTTGCTTCACCAACTGAATCTGCTGCCGTTGGTGCTCTGGGTGCAATGTTACTTGCCACCATCCATAAAAAATTGAACCTTGCCAACTTACGTGACGCCCTCCAACAAACCACTCGCCTGACCAGCATGGTGTTTTTAATTCTAATTGGAGCCACTGCGTTTGGACTGGTGTTTGTTGGTATGGGTGGTGATAGCCTTATATTCGATATTTTTAACAGTCTTCCCGGCGGAAAGTGGAGCTTTCTGATTCTCAGTATGCTGTTAATCTTTGTATTGGGTTTCTTTCTGGATTTTATTGAAATTTGTTTTATTGTAGTGCCAATTATCGCACCCGTTGCCATACATATGGGACTGGATCCCTTGTGGTTTGCCCTGCTGATCGCTTTAAATCTACAAACGTCATTTTTAACGCCGCCTTTTGGCTTTTCGTTGTTTTATCTTAAAGCCAGTGCTCCTCCCACACTGAAACTGCAATCAATCTATCGTGGCATCATGCCGTTTGTAGCCATTCAACTGATCGTGTTGGCACTACTAATCACTTTTCCAGCAATAAGCTTATGGCTACCAGGCTTAATGGAATGATAGTTGGAGATCGTTTTTTGTAGCAGGAAAATAAAACGCGGCAGCACCATATAACATCACTGCCAGCATAATGAGTACACTGAACCCAAATTGCATCGCAATCAGTGTGGCTAAAATAGCACTGATAACGGAAGCACAGCCATTGATGCCCCATGCCCAGGGAATCAGTTCAGCTTGGGTTTGACTGAGCCTGGCAAGCGCCAATGGAAACGGTATTCCCATACAAAAGCCCAATGGTGCAATCAATAGAATCGACAGCATATATTTTGTTAGATCTGCTTGTTGCAACAAAAATGCGGCGATCAGATCAAAATTCAGCATGTAAGTGATGGTCAATACGGCAATCATCATAACGGGCACAACTATCGTTAATTTAGAGTCAGAGTCTGACAGTGTCCGTGAAAAATAGCTGCCTGCTCCAGCAGTTACTAGAAAAGCACTCAATACCAGCGTAATGGCATAAAGTGGGTGATGAAGGATCAGAATAAACTTCTGAATAAAAGCGATTTCAATAAACAAAAAAGCCAGTCCCAGACAGAAAAAATACACCAACACTCGCTTGTGTTGCTGACTGCCACTCTGAATACCCAATTTGTGTTTCCATAACCACAGTGGCAATGCTATCAATAACACACTGGCAACTATCGCCTGAAAGAGTGCCGCTATCAGCAACAGATAACCACTTTCTAATAAAAACAGGCCGCCACTGTCTATCAATGAAATAATTTCTGGTAACGTCTGCCATTTAAAAAACTGTGAAAAGTATGGCTGGTCATCTGTTGCCGGTTGAATATTAAATTTGTAGGAATCTATAAAAGCCTCATACTGGTCACCTAGCAATTCCACAGCCGCCTGATATAAATAAGGCTGTTGCAGGATATTAAACTGATTAGCCTCTTGCTCATTGATGCCGGGATAAAAAACCAGGTCAAAATTACGCTCACGGCAAAACTGTTTTAGTTTTGCAATTTCAATGGCCGTGATACTGCCATTTTTCACTATTAATGTGCTGGTTTGCCAACTACGAATCACCATTATCTGCTGTGCAGGATCTGTGGCATAGTTTTCTTCCAATACATTACTTACCATTACCAGCAGTTTGGGCATATCACGGGGTGGCAGTTTAATCCAGCGTGTCAGGGTTAAATAGCCATCAGGAGATAAGTTCTGCAGATAATTCTGTATCGCCTGTTCGGTATACAAATAATTCTCAGCCATTGAATACAGTCCCGCTGCCGAAGCACCAAATGCATCCATTAATGAAATTGAAATCAGGTCGTAACTTTTATCACTACTCATCACAAAACCACGAGCTTCAGCCGTGTGAATCGTCACTTCTGGACTGGAATAAATATCGCCAGCCAGATCGGCATACCGATCCTTAATCAAATTAATAATTTGTGGGTTCTGTTCAACGGCATCAATATGTTTCACCTTATGAAAACGTGCCTGCAGTATGTCACTGCCCGTCCCTGCTCCTAGAATAAGCACATCCGATAAAGAGGATAAATGATAGGGCAATGCAGACGTCGTTTGATCCAGATAACGAATAGGTTCAAGATTGCCATCAAAAGAGGTGATGGCTGACATATTATCGCCATCTGTAAACACCGCCAGCTGTTCTGGTGGTTCCACATCCGCATTGATACTCATCCCCGGCGCATGGCGTAAAGGCATTTGCTTTGTTTCGACGACAGAAATTAAACCCAATGGACTGGATTGCTGCTCAATTATTCGAGTGGCTGGAATAGTAAGAAACTGGTTCTGGCTTTTATAGGGCGAAATAATCAGTGTTCCTAGATCCGGCAATAGTGCCATTGCACCTATAGCAACAACAATAATGGCACTGTTCCATTTTTTTCTATTGATATGTTGTGCAAAAGTACGGGTAGATAACAGTAATGCTGACATCAGAACCACAAACAGCAATACCATTAATACTTTTTCCGGAAACATCATAAACAACAACACAATAATGCCGACACTGCCCGCACCCGCACCTAACAGGTCAGAGGCATAAAGCGATGACACCTGTTGCTGATACTGATAAAACGACAGCCCAATGACATTAGCAGCAAAAAAGAAGGGCATGGTCAGTATTAAATAAACACTGCATAAATAAAGTAATTGCACTGGATCCCATAAAATCTCAGCTGGATTAAAAGGGATCTGCTGCGCCAACAAAAAACAGGCGGGCATTGAGATACTGAGACATAGCAGATGAGCTAAAATAACTGTCGGGAAATGACGTGTCAGTCGTTGTCGATTTAAGGCTAGAAAAACCCCACTCACGCCATACCCCAACAAAGCCAGGCTAATAATCATGTAAGCAAAATGATGCCACTGAATGATCGAAAACAGACGCATCAGTAACACTTCATACGCCAAAGCCGAGGCAGAAACAGTTGCAATAACCAGCAAATAGGATCTGGACAGATGGGAATCCATCGTTAATGTTTCCCCGTCAATGGAACAAACTTCACGGGTAAAATCTGTTTGGTCGTGACATTGTTTTCAGCATCTTTTATCACTAACACCAGATGTTGAAGCATAAATCGGCTTCCCACAGGGATGATCATCCGACCACCCGGCTTTAATTGTTTGATTAATGGTGGAGGAATATGGCTGGCTGCCGCCGTGACAATAATGGAATCAAATGGTGCCTCTGATTCCCAGCCGTAATAACCGTCACCTTTTCTGGTGGAGATTTGACCATAACCAGTGCGCTCAAGATCCATTGCAGCCCGTTTAGCCAGTTCATCAACGATCTCAATGCTGTATACACTGTCCACCAGCTCTGCCAGCACCGCCGCCTGATACCCAGATCCTGTCCCTATTTCAAGCACTCGATCTGTTTTTTTTAACCGCAAAAGATCGGTCATGATGGCAACCACAGCGGGCTGAGAAATAGTCTGACCAAAGCCAATAGGAAGAGGTCTATTTTTATAAGCCCAACGACGTTGATTTCCCGGAACAAACTCATGTCTTGGCACTGTACGAATTGCTTCCAGCACCGCTGTATCAAGTCGATCTTTTTCCAGAAATTCGCTGCTTAATTGAACATCTTCTTTAATAAGGTCAACTAAGTGATCACGCTGTTGTTGATATTCGTCTGCTGCTTCAATATTTCCTGCCAGTAGCAACAGAATAAAACTCACAATGAATGTTTTATAAACAGGATTTTGTTTTATTTCCAACATCACACCCTCCTGATTAACATCGCTTATCAGTCAGCATATAAACCAGTAGCTCTATATTAATACTATAGGCCTTTATGAATAGGATATGAATGAAAAGAGTAAGGAAAAGGCTTGTTATTGATCATACTTAATCAAGGATGCTTTTTTAGTACATCAAGCCAAAGACAGTCAGGCGCGTTCATAATCAAAACTCAACACCTTTTGAATAGAGCTCTTGTTGATAGCCAGCATCATTAAACGATCAAGTCCTAAAGCGACACCAGAACAAGGCGGCAGACCATGCTGCATGGCTGCTAACAGGTGCTGATCTATTGGCATTTCAGGTTTGCCCTGACTGCGGCGTTGCTGGTTATCATTATTAAACCGTCGTCGTAATTCATCGACATCCAATAATTCATTATAACCATTGGCTATTTCTACACCATCGATATAAAGTTCAAAGCGCTCAGCCACATCATTACCAGATTCATCCTTTTTGACTTTGGCTAGTTGTGCTTGTGAAGCAGGAAAATCGTAGATAAAAACAGGAAATTTCATGGCTGCCAATCTAGGTTCTACCACGTGACTCATTAACAATTCTAACCAACCATCACGATCGGTTTCAAAGTCAGCAGGTAAGCCTTTTATGCGTTCAAGAGAGCAATGTTTAATCGTATCATCGGAACAACTAAACACATTAAGTTTAAAATAAAACTCAAAAAGTCCACGGTAACTTAACCGTGAAATAGGTTTAAAAACAAATACCTGTTGCAGCAGTATATTCACTTCATCCATCAACTGGTTCAATGTCAGCTCAGGTCGATACCATTCCAGCATGGTAAATTCAGGAGAGTGATACTTTCCTTGTTCACCATTTCGAAATACACGCGCAATTTGAAAGATAGATCCTGAGCCTGCCGCCAGCAATCGCTTCATCGCAAATTCGGGCGAAGTTTGCAGATAATGTGTTTGTTTTGATTGTGCGCCTATCGGAACATAGTCTGTAGAAAAACTATCCAGATACGGCGCTGTAGGCGCTGCTCGAGATAATATAGGTGTTTCGACTTCCCATACATCGCGCTCAGCAAAAAAATGGCGGACATCAGACAAATACTGAGCCCGCCGTTTTAATGTATCTATATTAGCTGTAGGTTGCCAATTTTTTGCATCTTCATTCATTCTAAATGCAATGCATTAATCTTTGGCTCGCTCAACATATTCGCCACTGCGCGTATCAATGCGTAATACATCACCGATATTCATAAATAATGGAACACGTACAACCGCGCCCGTTTCCAACGTTGCTGGTTTGCCACCTGTACCCGCCGTGTCACCTTTCAATCCAGGATCCGTATCTATCACGGCCAAATTAACAAAATTAGGGGCTGTCACTAATAAAGGTGTGCCATTCCATAATGTGACGGTATAAAGATATTGTTCTTTTAACCATTTTTTACAATCTTCAATCGCATTCTCATCTGCAGCATGTTGCTCAAATGTATTGGGATCCATGAAATACCAGAACTCACCATCGGTATAGGAATATTCCAGTTCGACTTCCATGACATCTGCACCTTCAACGCTGTCGCCTGATTTGAAGGTACGCTCATTGACACGACCGGTTTTCAGATTACGATATTTAACACGATTAAACGCCTGTCCCTTACCAGGTTTAACCAGTTCATTTTCGATAATGCTGCATGGGTCACCATCTAATATAAATTTGAGTCCGGATTTAAATTCATTTGTACTAAAATTTGCCATGGCAACCTCTTTTAGGGGACGATCGTCGTCTATAAAAAAATCAAAGCTTAATATGATACCGCAAACTCAGTCACTCGTAACAAAACAAGCATGGCAAGTTGCATTAGCCAATACCATTAAAGACCCTGAAGTGTTGTTAAAACAGCTTGGTCTGGCTGATAAACTGAATGCCATTGACGGCGATATCATCAAACAATTTCCGCTACGCGTCCCTCAAAGCTATGTAAACAGGATGCGTTATGGTGATCCTGATGATCCACTATTGCGTCAGGTTTTTCCGCTACTTGATGAAGGTATTTCGGTAGCAAATTTTGTCACCGATCCGGTTGGCGACCATCTGGCAGTCACCTCTCCAGGCATGTTACAAAAATACACAGGGCGCGCATTACTTCTGACTACAGGTGCCTGCGCTATTCATTGTCGTTATTGCTTCCGTCGTCATTTTCCCTACAATGACAGCAATCCATTAGCCCGTCAGTGGCAACAAACCTTACTTTCAATAAAAGACGATACAACCATCAATGAAATTATCTTGAGTGGCGGCGATCCATTAGCACTGACTGATAACAAGTTAAGCAGTTTAGTCGATGATCTGGAACAAATTCCACATATTAAACGATTGCGTATTCACAGCCGCCTACCTATTGTATTACCAGAACGTGTCGACCCACAGTTACTCACCTGGATAAGTAAAACCCGACTGAAAGTGATTATGGTGGTGCATGCCAACCATGCCAATGAAATTGATAACACAGTGGCTAAGGCGCTGGAAGATTTGCGCACTGCAGGCTGTCAAATGTTGAATCAGGCAGTATTACTCAAAGGGATTAATGATAGTGCAGCAAGTTTAACTGCATTAAGTGAACGGCTCGGTGATGTTAATGTCATGCCTTATTATCTGCATCTACTCGACCGCGTTGCCGGTGCGGGTCATTTTGAAGTGCCAGAGCAAAAAGGCATTGCGCTTGTAGCTCAGTTGAGAAACAGCTTATCTGGCTACCTTGTGCCTCGACTAGTAAGAGAGCAAAAAGGCGAAGCCAGTAAAACAGTCATTTATTAACTACGTTCAGCCAACGGCTTATATTCGCGTACATCACTGCCTATATAGATTTGAGTAGGCCTATAAATGCGGTTATTAGAAATTTGTTCGCGCCAGTGAGCTAGCCAGCCAGCTGAACGTGCCACTGCAAATAGTGCAGTAAACTGGTCTTCGGGGATCCCCATTTCTGAATATAAAATTCCTGAATAGAAATCAACATTTGGATAGACACCTTTATGACCTAGTCTGTCCGCACACACTGCCTCTAGACGCATTGCAGTCTCAAACATGGCATCCAGACTACCACCACGCTCTTTTACCAACTCTGCAACCAGTTTATGCAGTATTGTTGCTCGCGGATCTTTCACTTTGTATTCGCGATGCCCCATTCCCCATATTACTTTTTTGTTAGCAAGCTTATCATCAACCCATTGTTCTACGTTATCAGGAGACCCGATTTTCTTTAGCATGCTGACCACTTTCTGGTTAGCGCCACCATGTAAGGGTCCAGACAAGGTACCGATTGCACCTGAAATAACACTGAATGGTGTTGCCAGTGTTGAGCCAGCCACTAATGCTGAAAAGGTTGATGCATTCAATGTGTGTTCAGCATGCAAAATCAAACACACGTCCATAATTTTAGCCATTAATGGATCAGGTTCTTTACCAGTAAACATATACAACAGGTTTTCAGCTACCGATAAATCTTCACGTGGTTCTATTGGATCATAGCCCTGACGCATGTGTTCCCACATAGCAACCAGAGGAGCCATTTGAGCGATAATATTCACAGTCATATTGCGAACATAATGAATATCCTTGCAGGCGTCACTGCCAGTCAAACATTCATTGCCTAGGTAAAACATACCCAAACTTGAAACAGCCGTCTGCAACATATCCATCGGGTGACCAGTTGCAGGAAAATGGCGCATCATTTCACGGATATGGTATTTAATGCGGTAGTTACTACGTAATTGTTCCGTAAAATCCGCCAATTCATGTGCAGTAGGCAATTCACCTTGAAGTAACAACAATGTAGTTTCTTCAAAGCTACTATGTTCCGCTAGGGTTTCCAAAGGATAACCGCGATATGACAATAGACCTTTTTCGCCATCAATAAATGAAATGGCTGATTTGGTAGCGGCAACGCCTTCCAGTCCAGGTAAAAAATCGTTCATTACATCCCCATAAGTCACTGTGTGGTGGCGGTAGATAAATTCAATCTAGCACAATAGTATACTGTAACAAGTCGATCTAAACATATAGTACCTGTATTTACGTATGGAAAATAAATATTGATCACCAACCAGCCATAATCAATAAATGATGTCTTTTCAAGAGTTTATCTTTCTATGATGGGTAACATATTTAAATGAAAGGCTTGTATTTTTGGCCTGCTAGAAACTACTATTTACAATCCCAAAAGAAGTGATTTTATCTCTTCTTGATCGTTATAAAGATGAAAATGATACTGTGCAAAACCTTCACTGTTCCATACTGCTTCATCTAGATGAACTTTTTGAGGTTCTCCAATTGATTTGACTAATAAAACGTCGCCAGTTTTAGCATAACTGCGCGACATCAATAGGCTAGGAGTCACATCTGGTGTGATGTCATCCAACAATAGACAACTTTCTGATTCAAGATGACTACCATCCAGTTTTACTGCATGAATTTTTTTTACGTGCCGCGCCAGTATGTAAACACCTAGATTGACAGATTTTCCCTCTTCTGCAGCCTGCATCCAGCAAATGGTACCCAATTGCCAGCCTGTATCATATTCATTAGACGTTTCGCTACTCAATTCCTCTGATTTAAGTAACAATAATTCTCCAACTGATAATAGGTCATCATCATCTATTTGACAGCTCAAGCCATAACCACCAGGACTTTTATTAGTGACTTTCCAATTATATTTAGCCACATGTGTTGCCATATCTTCAGGTTCGATTTTCGACGGCTCTTCAATCGCCGGTTCATCTATACTGAGAAATTGCAATTCATCCCATACATCAAAATCGTCTTTTTCACCCCATAATTTGCCGTGAGGATCTTTATCATCAATATCTGAAGAAGCCATCATTTGTTGGCTTAATAACAACTCTTCTTCTGTTGTTAATATTTTTTCTATCTGACTCAATCCAACGACTGCCATTATTGTTTCATCTGTATCAATGCGATTGGATACGTATTCTGGATGTGCCTTTAAATTAAGTACTAAATAATTTAACAATTCTTTAGTCAGATGAATGCCTTGTTCTGAGTTTTTATACTCGCCTACTTCAAGCCAGCTATTGATTTGCTCAATCAAATCATTATTATTGATTAGCCAAATATGAGTGGTGTGATTTTGATTCGGTTCACGTGCATTAGTCGGACCACTGTCAGACTGATAATTGACCAAATAAGCGGTGTCCAGCTCGACAATATCATCTGCTGCTACGATATTGATCTTATCTACCCATGGACTCAAACCATGATAAACCTGTTCCAACTGAGCACTTTTCAAGCTAATTGGAGAAATCATTGCCTGTAATAATATGCGTTTATAGACTTTTGAAGCAGATATGACTTCATCGGTCTCATAAGCGAGCTTGTTCTTTATTCCATAACGATGGATATTTAATTTTAGTGCATAAAAATAACAACGATGCATGTCACGCCAAACGCCTAGAGGCTCATTTGCATAGAGTAAATAAGACAGGCGCAATTGTTCAGACAAATAAAACAGCGATCGAGTAACCAGAAGTGCATACTTTCTACGTGTCACCCAGTTGGGGTGTTTAATTGCACGTTGGTATAACAAGTATTTATAACCTTCTGCCATGGCCTGATTTATCGTGGTCACAAGTCGGTATAGTTCCTGACCTTTTTTTGATAAATCAATTACATGACCACGAAATTCTTTCACAAATACGCTCATCAAGACGGCGACCGTGGGTCGTAATCCTTCTAGTAACATTAATCGCTGTTTATCAGGAAGTGTAATGTGATTAATATAACTTAGGTATCGTTCTACTCGCTCGCTCGCATCCATTACATTCAGCATCGGCAAGGTTAACAACCATGACTTTAATTGTTTATCAGTTATTGGAAAAACCAGTGCTCTATTAGCCGGAAGTTTTTGTTTAAACTTAAACCCTAAACACTGTTGTCCATTAAATATCATCGCTTGTTCCTGAATCAATTTAAAACATCTTCCCAAATATTTTTAGCCCATGCATTGGCATAAACACCTTCGAGTTTTGTTGCCAGCTTAGACACTCCACCACCTTGCATCGGCATCATTGCAGCATGCTCTTTATCATAGCGATATACCGCAGCCACATGTCCAGCCTGATGATCATCGACAAAACTATAACATGTATTATTGAATACCGGTTGCTGCTCTAGTTGCTGATCCGACAATAAAGATATCACTGCCGCAGCACACACTTTAGCCTGAGCGTTGGCCATATGGCCAGATTTAGGCAATTTTGCATGAACAGCATCGCCAATGATATGTACATTTTTCTTCGCAGTAGATTCATAGGTAAGAAAATCAACTTTACACCAACGTTGGTCGACATTGATAACTCCCGCCAATTCCGCCACCTTACCCGCTTTTTGAGGAGGAATAACATTGAGTACATCGGCAGAAATACTGGCAAATTCGCTGTCTATGTGAAGTTTAGATACATCAATATCTTCAATTGCACTATTAGCAACATATTCAATAGTGTCTGGATAAAGTTGTTGCCAAGCAGATTTGAACAAGGCTTTTTTTGATACTACATCGGCATTCTGATCCAAAATAATCAACTTGGCAGTCGGGTTATAGTGTTTTAAATAAAACGCTATCTGGCACGCACGTTCGTATGGACCAGGAGGACAACGAAAAGGTGTAGCAGGCACAGTCATGACAATCTTACCGCCTTGTTTCATCGACACTAATTGCTGTTTTAATAATGCTGTTTGTGGACCGGCTTTCCATGCATGAGGTATTTTCTTCTGAGCGGCAGCATTAGCCAGCATTGGCAAATCATCATAGATAAAATCCACCCCTGGTGCGATGATAAGACGATCATAACTAACAACAACACCATCGTGTAATTTCACCTGTTGCTTATCAGTATCAATAGCCACCACTTCAGCCTGAACAGTTTGAACACCATATTTGTTTGTCAGACCATGGTAATCATGGGTTAACTGTTGAAGTGTCCTGATACCACCCAATACCAGATTACTCTGTGGGCACGATACAAATTGTGCATTACGCTCAATCATAACTACATCGAGATCTGAAGCCCACATTCGGATATATTTTGCCGCCGTCGCACCTGCAAAACCTCCGCCTATAACAACTACACGTTGTTTCGAACGAACTGCCTGTTTTGAAAATACAGTTTTTGGAAGCATTGCAACACCACCAGCAACAACTGCAGTTTTAATAAAACTTCGACGTTTCAATGCCATGACACTTCCCCAGCCCAAAAAATTTATTTCATTAAAGAATTAAACACTCGCATTATCTGTATCCATTAGGAAACATGTTCACCTTGCGCCTGTAGATCTGCATGATACGACGATCTGACCATGGGACCACTGGCAACATGTTCGAAGCCCATTTGTTTTGCAACCTCTGCCAATTGGTCAAACTCAACGGGTGTAACAAATCGTTCTACAGCCAAATGATGACGGCTAGGTTGCAAATACTGTCCCAATGTCAACATACGACAGCCGTGGTCACGTAAATCTTGCATCACTTGCTTTATTTCTTCTATCGTTTCACCCAAACCAAGCATTAAGCCGGACTTAGTTGGCACATCAGGATGCATCTGCTGAAATTTTTTAATCAGATCCAGTGACCATTGATAATCAGAGCCAGGGCGCACGGCTTTATACAGGCGAGGAATACTTTCTAGATTGTGATTGAAAATGTCCGGAGGGTTATCCGCCAGATTTTCTAATGCTACTTCCATCCGTCCACGAAAATCAGGAACCAATATCTCAATGCGTGTTTGTGGTGACTTCTGACGAATTTCTGCAATGCAGCGAGAAAAATGTGTCGAGCCACCATCGCGTAAATCATCACGATCGACAGAAGTCACTACAACGTGTTTTAAATCCATTGCAGCAATCGTTTTAGCAAGATGCTTCGGCTCATTCTCATCCAATGGATCCGGCTTACCATGTGCGACATCGCAAAATGGACAACGACGCGTACAAATATTACCCATAATTAAAAATGTGGCTGTTCCATGAGTAAAACATTCACCTAAATTCGGGCATGCTGCCTCTTCGCAGACCGTATGCAACTGGTGTTCACGTAATAGATCTTTCAGTCTAATGACTTCTGGATGATTCGGCGCTTTGGCCCTGATCCATTCTGGTTTGCGTTTGGGATCGCTAGGCTCTATCTTGATTGGGATTCGGGATACTTTTGATGCGCCTTTCAGTGCACTGACATCCCGCTTTGCTTGTACCCTGTCTGTCATTGTTTCATCTGCCCTTCAAACGCTGTTAAAAACCTTTTTTTTGCCATTTCCATACTCATTTCATAGCCGAGGCTTTTCAAATCAATGACTTCCAAACCCTGATATCCGCATGGGTTAATATAGGAAAAGGGTATTAAATCCATATCGACATTCAAACTAAGCCCATGATAACAAGCTCCACGTTTGACTCTTAAGCCCAGTGATGCAATTTTACGTTCATTCACATACACACCTGGTGCATCTGAACGAGATTGCGACTCAATACCTAATTCTGCAAGCAAGCTAATTACACTATTTTCCATGCGTGACACCATTTCACGTACACCAATATGCTGACGCTTTAAGTCAAATAGGACGTATGCAATCAACTGACCTGGGCCATGATAGGTCACCTGCCCACCACGATCTGTCTTAATTACCGGTATCTCTCTAGCATTAAGGATATGTTCATCATTACCATTCAAGCCTTGAGTAAATACCGGCGTGTGCTCAAGAAGCCATAACTCATCGTCCGTGCTTTGATCGCGATTGGCAGTAAATACTCGCATTTCCTCACAGATTGACTGGTAATCTACTAATCCTAAGTCACGGATAATCATCGCTACTGGTTACAGTACGTATTTAACTAAATCGTGACTACTCAAATCCCGATAGACTGCATCCACTTGTGCTTGACTAGTAGCTCGAATAGTGACCGTTACTGAAGTATATTTGCCACCAGAACTTTGCTTTGTTGCCACTGAACCTTCGTGTATATCCTCAACATGCTGGCGTACAATACCTACCACAATAGCATCGAATTCTTCACTGGTTTCCCCCATGGCTTTAATAGGAAAGTCACACGGGAACTCGATCAATGATTCTCTTTCTTGTTCGCTCATGATGTGCCACGTTGTTTGTATTGTTGATACAACACATCTATTTGCTGCCAAATTGGGCCTGGAGATCCTGATCCGACTGGTTCACCATCTAATAATGTCACTGGCAATACTTCTTTTGTTGAACTGCTGATCCAAAGTTCATCTGCCTGCTTTAATTGTGCTTCATTGACAGCCTTCTCAATGACGGGTATCCCAGCTTCTTCCGCTAATTCCAATATCAACTCTCGTGTAATACCTGGTAATACTTTTTCATCTTTTGGCGCTGTGTAAATTGTGCCCTCAATCACCGCATAGGCATTACTTGCTGCTCCTTCAGTCAAGAAGCCATCTCTAATCAATAACGCTTCCAGAGCACCTTGATCCTGAGCTTGCTGTTTAAGCAGACTGTTCGGCAATAAGGTGATTGCTTTGATATTACAGTTCTGCCAGCGGATATCTGGCATAGTAATTACCGCAACCCCTTGTTTTTTATATTTTTCCGGTACAGGCTGCAGTGGATTACTCATTGCAAATGCAGTTGGTTTAACCCCGGTTGGAAAAACATGGTCACGGGGAGCAACACCTCGAGTGACCTGCAAATAGACCGACTGATCACCACCACCATTTCGATCTACTAACTGCTCAATCATAGTTTGCCAATCATGATCAGAATATGGATTTTTCATCCGCACTCCGTCCAAACTGGTCTGTAATCGCTCTAAATGTCCTGCTAATCTGAAACAGCGGCCAGCATAAACAGGGATAACTTCGTAAACCCCATCACCTAATAAAAAACCACGATCAAACACTGAAACTTGTGCCTGGTCAGCGGGTAAAAATTGACCATTTAAAAAAACATCGTTCACAAATTAAGTCCAAATCAACATCAAAACTGCATCGATCAATCGACGCCACCAACTTCCTTGCTCTATTGTTTGCAGTGCAACCAGTGGTTTGCTAGCGATCAATGAGTCATCAAGACGAATTTCAACTTCACCCAAGGATGAACCAGCTTCAACAGGTGCGACAACCAACTGTTGTATATTAGTAGTAGCCACTAATTCCTTATAACGGCCTCGAGGTACAGTGACAGAAAGAGCCTTTTCCAGCCCTAAATCAACTTTGTCTCCGGTGCCCTTCCAGATTTTTATGTCTACGATTTTGTCCTGAGCCTTGTATAAATCATGCGTTTCAAAAAAGCGGAATCCATAATTAAACAATTTTTGTGTTTCCTGAGCACGTGCATTTTCACTCTCTGTTCCCAACACAACTGAAATCAATCGCATGTCATTACGCAGTGCTGATGCAGCCAGACAGTAACCTGCGGCTTCAGTATGTCCTGTTTTCAACCCATCGACACTGCTGTCCCGCCATAACAATTTATTACGGTTATGCTGGGTAATATTGTTATAGCTGAATGCTTTTTCTGCATACCATTTATAGTGTTCGGGGAAGTCACGGATGATTGCAGTGGATAAAATGGCAATATCTTTAGCAGTTGTATAGTGATCAGGATCTGGTAACCCAGTTGAATTACGATAATTGGTATTAGACATACCTAATTTCTGCGCATACTGGTTCATCATTTGGGCAAAAATTTCTTCATCACCAGCAACATGCTCAGCTAAGGCTACAGCAGCATCATTACCGGATTGAATAATCATGCCTCGGAGTAATACTTCAACCGGCACTTTTGTATTGACTTCAATGAAGCTGCGCGACCCCACCATTCGCCATGCCTTTTCGCTAATCAATACATCATCGGAAAGACTAATATTGCCTGCTTGCAATTCATTAGACACCACATAGGCCGTCATCAACTTTGTGATACTCGCTGGAGGCAACCGTTGTTCCGAGTTTTTCTCGGCAAGTATCTGACCACTAGCAAAATCTTGCAAAATATAAGATTTGGCCGCTACTTGCGGGGCTGTAGGGTTAGGCGTAATCGCCGCATACGACGCTGTCACTAAGGACAGAAAACTGACTAGAAAAAATGTTTTTACAATTTTAAACATGAACCACTCTCAAAAATAATTTACTCGATCACAATATGTGCATCATTAAAACCTAAATCAACCAGTCGTGATGCCAATGAATCACCATATTCAACACTTGCTAAAGGCCCAATTCTGACTCTATATACAGAACCTTCCGGTTTATTTAACGGCACTATTAATACAGCATCACCAATCTGTTGCTGTATTTTGTTTTTTAATTGCTCTGCTCGTGATGATGTACTAAATGCACCCACTTGCAAATATAACCCAGCATAGTCACTCGTTATGGGTTGTTTTACTGGTGTTGCCACTGTCGTAACCGGTGCTTCACCTATCGTAATTGCACGCACTTCAACCATGCCTGTCCCTTTCCCAACAATGTCCAATTTTGTCGCTGCACTATAGGACAAATCAATCAATCGATTATCATGGAAGGGGCCACGATCATTCACCTTTACGACAACCTTACGCCCATTATTCAGGTTTGTTACTTCCACATAAGTAGGCAGGGGTAACGTTTTGTGTGCCGCTGTCATGGCATACATATCATAAGGCTCACCACTTGAGGTACGTTTACCATGGAATTTGGTTCCATACCATGATGCAATTCCTTTTTCTTGATAACCACGGCTGGTATTTAACGTGTAGTAACGTTTACCAAACACTTCATAATGTGCTGGATTACCATACTTACTGCGGGGCTCATCTCGAGGCACTGCATTAGGCACAGAGGACACATCAGGCGTTGTTACAGGCGCACTATCCTGTTTTTCGATAATACTTCCACAAGCCACCAGCGTAAAATAAAGAACTGTGACAGCCAACAGTTTCAGTTTTGTCCAAATCATAATGATTTTCCGTAGAGTTCACGAATAACTTCGGCCAGTTGAATCACTGCCATTGCATACATTCTGCTGTGATTGTACCGTGTAATACTATAAAAATTCTGTCTTGCTAGCCAATATTCTTCACCATTTTCCTGCGTTAATTCAATCAATGCTAATGGGTATATCCCTTCAGGAAGGTTTTCGACATCAATACCTGCAGAGATTAGCTCTTGTCTGCTAATAGATGGTTTCATACCTTTAGCTATCAATGTCACTGCTGGTCCAACAATACTGGTTTTATGAACAATGCTTTCGCCCGCCACCCAACCATGTCGTTTCAAGTAGTTCGCGATACTACCAATTGCATCAGCTGGATTGGTCCAAATATCACGCTTGCCATCCTGGTCAAAATCAACAGCATAGGATCTGTAACTACTTGGCATAAATTGACCAAGTCCCATAGCGCCGGCATAGGAACCTATCGGATCCAGAACAGATATCTGTTCTTCACGAGTCAGTAATAAAAAATGCTCTAACTCAGAACGGAAAAATGGACTTCTAGGTGGATATCGAAATGCCAGTGTGGATAATGCATCGAGTACACGATATCTGCCAACATTATCACCATAACGAGTTTCCACGCCTAATATCGCAATGATAATTTCGGCAGGAACCCCATACTGTTGCTCAGCTTTATCCAATGTTTCCGCATGTTGTTGCCAGAATTTCACACCGCCATTTATTCGTTTTTCTGTAATAAAGATTTTGCGGTAGTCATACCATGGCTTACTTTTTTCCGCAGGTCGCGCGATAGCCTCAAGAATCGACTCTTTTACTTTCACTTTAGCAAATACTTCTGTGAGCTTATTATTGTCAAAACCATGCTTTTGGTGCATTTGATCGATAAAGATCGGCAGCTCAGGTAGCTCGGGGTTTGCATATGCAGTATCGACTGTTACCAATATCAAGGCTGTAATTATCAATAGCGATTTCACGGAGACATCATCCTTCGGTGAGTATGAATGGACATCAGGATACCGAAGCCAGCTAATAAGGTCACCATTGATGTACCACCATAACTGACTAACGGTAATGGTACACCTACTACAGGTAATAACCCCGTCACCATCCCGACATTAACAAAGACATAGACCAGAAAAGTCATTGAAATACTCCCAGCCAATAAACGTGCAAAACTACTTTGTGCCTGGCTCGCTATATATAATCCTCTTCCCGCTATTAGCAAATAAAGCAGTAAGATCAGCCCAACCCCAAGTAAACCAAATTCCTCAGCAATAACTGCAAAAATAAAATCGGTTGAACGCTCTGGCAAAAATGCCAATTGTGACTGAGTACCTTCTAGCCAACCTCGCCCGAATAATCCACCTGAACCAATCGCTATTTTTGATTGAATGATGTGATATCCCGATCCTAAAGGGTCCTTTTCAGGATTTAGAAATGTCAACACACGTTGGCGTTGGTAATCATGCATGACATACCATAATACAGGTAATGCAGCGGTGCTTGCAGTAAGAAAACCAATAATAAGACGCCAGGAAATACCCGATAAAAATACAACCAGCAGTCCTGAACTTGCTATTAATAAAGCCGTTCCCAAATCTGGCTGTCTGGCAATTAAGAATGATGGCACAATTATCATCACCAGTCCTACAAATAACCGTGACAATGTCGGTGGTAAGGGTCTTTCTGCCAAATACGTTGCCACCAATAACGGCACTGCCAACTTCATTAGTTCTGAAGGTTGAAATCGAAAAAGTCCCAAATCTAACCAGCGTTGAGCACCTTTTCCTTCATGTCCAAATACCAGTACCGCCACCAACAATATCAAGCCAGTAGCATATAACCAATATGCAGAATCACGCATTCTATCTGGGTGAACATTTGATATCACAAGTAACACAACAAAAGCCGCACTCATACGTATCAGCTGTCTGAACAAAAGATCTATATCCTGATCACCCGCGCTAAATAAAATCATCAGACCCGCACTCAATAGTGTAAACAATCCTAACAACAATAAAGCATCAAGATGCAGCTTGCTCAATGCCTTCGTCATACTCCATCGCTGGGGATTCTGGTAATCAGTGATTAAACTGCTCATTTGAAGTGCTTCCAAAGATTTTTTTTACTATCAACAGAGAGAAGGCATGTATTCATAATGGACTTAGCGGTTTTTAAAATATTGTTTGATCATTTTATGTGCTATTGGTGCAGCTGTTTTACTTCCGCTACCACCATTTTCTACCACCACAGCAACGACAAATTCAGGGTCATCCGCTGGGGCAAAAGCAATAAATAAAGCATGATCATGTAATTTTTTTGATAATGTGTCAGCATCGTATTCTTCATCCTGTTTAATACCAAATACCTGTGCTGTTCCTGTCTTACCAGCGACCTTAAATGATAAGCCTTCACTTACGTGTCGTGCTGTCCCACGTTCTCCATGAACAACTTCCACCATTGAATCGATCACGGTTTCCCAATGCATTCTATTAACCATTGGTAAAGCTTCTGCCTTTTTCTTGGTGATAAGTTGAAGTTCACTTTGACCTGATCTCCTGCTTGCTCGTGCAACTTGCGGACTAATGTTCAATCCACGCATCGCTAAAACTGCTGTGGCATGGGCAAGTTGAATCGGTGTCGTTTGATTAAATCCCTGTCCAATACCTGAAATCAATGTCTCTCCCGGATACCATGCTTGATTACGAGCATTACGCTTCCATTCTCTTGATGGTGATAGTCCCATGCCTTCACTCGGAATATCTATATCAGTACGATGACCGAAACCAAACAAGTCCAAAAAATTATGCATACGATCTATACCCAATGCATGTGACAGCTCGTAAAAATATACATCACATGACTGCGACACTGCTTTTTTCAAATCAACAGGACCATGACCATGTGACTTCCAGCATCGGTAGCGATGCTCCTGTCCAGGCAAAGTAAACCAACCCGGACATGTACTTTGAGAATGTTCATTAATCACTCCCTGCTCCAATCCTGCTAGAGCCACAAATGGTTTTAAGGTAGAGCCTGGAGGATAATGACCTCGAGCGGCACGATCATACAGGGGTCTATTTGGTGAGTCTCTTAAAAGCGCATACTCTTTACTACTGATACCTGATACAAATGAATTGGCGTCAAAGTCAGGCTTACTAACCATTGCCAAAACGCCACCTGTTTTAGGTTCGAGCGCCACCACGGCACCATTAAATGTACCTAATTCTTTTGCTGCAACACGTTGCAAATTAATGTCCATATGCAAGAAAAGCTCATCACCAGAAACAGGTACCGTCCGATGTAATTCACGTACTACACGACCCTGAACATTCGTCTCAACCTGCTGGTACCCGACTGTCCCATGCAACAACGTTTCATAGCGTTTTTCGATACCTGTTTTACCGATATGCAATGTGCCTTTGTAATTTTTCTCATCAATTGTTTTTTGATCGCGCTCATTGATTCGGCCTACATAGCCAACTGTATGAGAAAATAACGCGCCTTGTGGATAATGTCGTATCAATCTACCAATCACATCTATGCCAGGAAAACGATGTCGATTGACCGAAAATATAGCGACTTCCTGTTCTGTCAAACGCTGTCTTACAACCACCTGTCGAAAGCGACGCTCTTGGTTAATCTGTTGTTTGAGATCAGATATTTCAGCGTCAGTCATAGCAAATAAACTTGCTAGTTCCTGTAAGCTTTTGTCTATATTAGGTACATTTTCTGGTATTAATTCCAGACTGAAAGTAGGAATATTTTCAGCCAGTACCACACCATTACGGTCATAAATAAGGCCTCTTTGGGGTGGTAACGCCTCAATGTCTACTCGGTTTTTATTCGATAAAGAGTCAAAATGTTCGTATTCAAGAATTTGTAATACAGCAAGCCTAACCATCACAACGATAAAAAGTAATCCGACAAAAATCGCAGAGAAAATCAATCGATCATTGATTAAGCGACTTTCACGAAAATGGTCTTTCAGTGCAAATCGAGACATGTATGTTTCAACTTACTTTTAAAGTACGTCTGAGCTTACGCAATGTTCCATATACAAATGGCCACATTATCGTACTGGTCACAGCTGGCAACCAGACATGCCAGCTCGCAGTTCTTGGCGATATTAATACGGCAATAATATGGACTAATAATACCAATGACATAATACTTAAAGCTTGTTGCCACAAAGGATATTGACGCAACTGAAGATGAAACCCCAACACCAGATAAATGACTAAAGCGTAAGCAAAGGCTAGCACACCTAAGGTGCCTCCCATCATCACATCTATCAATAACCCTACTACCCAGGCAAAACCGACACCTACACGATTGGGTAGTGCCATTGCCCAGTAAATCAAAACCATGATAACCCACTCAGGTCTCACAAATCGTAAGGTTTCTGGTAATGGCAATAACATTAGCAACATCGCAAACAATACTGAGAATACGATGATTACTCCACCTTGTGGCGTTTTATAGGTTGCCATTACTGATTCTCCTCTGAGAACGTTGACTCATTTTTCGTATCAAGTCTTCTCTCTGGCAATACCAACAATACTTCTCTACTTGTAGCCAGATGGGCTGCTGGTTTTACAGCAATCTCAGCAAATGATTTACCTTTAGGATAATTAATAGAAACGACGGTGCCTACTGGATAGCCAATAGGAAATCGCCCTCCTAATCCTGACGTCACAAGTAAGTCACCTACACGCACATCAGCATTATGTGGCAAGTGTTCTAATTGCAAATCATTTCCCAAACCACGCCCTGTTGCTACTGCTCGTAAACCATTACGGTTAATCTGCACTGGGATACCATGACTAGGATCGGTCAACAAGACGACGCGACTAGAAAATTTAGACACCTCTGTGACCTGTCCCATTACACCGGTTTCATCTAGCACTGACTGGCCTACAAAAACACCATAACGTTTACCCTTATTAATCACTACCTGCTGAGAAAATGGATCCAGATCGATAGTTAATAACTCCGCGACTAACACTCGCTCACGCAGGCGAAACGAAGAGCCTAGAAGTTCACGTAGTCGCATATTCTCGCGTTCTAATGCCTCTAATTTTTGCAGACGAACACTATTTAACAGTTTCCCCGCTTCTAATATCGTGTTTTTTTCTCTTAACTGTTTGCGATCTTTAAAAAAATCATGAATCCAATAACTGGCATCGCTTGGTAACGATGCAATGGTTTGAATTGGATAAACGATGGTCGACAAAACACTACGAACAGGCGAGAAGTAATTCAAGCGTGAATCAAGGAAAAACAAAATCAGTGATGCCACCAGAGCCAGTAGCAATCGGGTGTTTAATGATGGGTAATGGGTAAATAAAGGTTTGATAGTCTATCAGCCTAAAGCTAGAAACCTTTGCAGCTTACATAAAAAGCTGCAAAAGTTATGTTGCTATACAAGCAAATTATTCAAATGTGAAAATGTCAGTGCCTCGTTCATCGATCAGTTCTAATGCACGACCACCACCACGGGCGACGCAAGTCAATGGATCTTCGGCAACAATGGCTGGCAGTCCCGTTTCTTCTATTAACAACCGATCTAAATCGCGTAGCAAAGCACCACCACCAGTTAATACAATACCCCGTTCAGCCACATCGGCACCCAATTCAGGTGGCGTTTGTTCCAATGCAGTCTTCACAGCTAAAACAATGCCAGATAATGGATCTTGTAATGCCTCAAGAATTTCATTGCTGTTGAGGGTAAAACTACGCGGGATACCTTCAGCCAGATTTCGACCACGCACTTCCATTTCTTTCATTTCATTGCCTGGATAGGCCGAACCAATTTCTTTTTTAATTTTTTCTGCGGTCGAATCACCAATCAGCGTACCGTAATTACGGCGTACGTAATTTACAATCGCTTCATCAAATAAGTCACCGCCGATACGAACTGAGGCAGAATAAACAATACCGTTTAATGAGATAACTGCAATTTCAGTCGTTCCACCACCAATATCCAATACCATTGAACCACTGGCTTCTTCAACTGGCATTCCGGCACCGATAGCCGCCGCCATTGGCTCTTCAATCAAAAATACGTCGCGAGCCCCCGCACCGGCAGCTGATTCACGAATAGCTCTTCGTTCAACCTGTGTTGATCCGCATGGGACACACACCAATACGCGTGGACTCGGTTTTAAAAATCGTCCTTCATGTACCTTACGAATAAAATGCTGCAACATTTTTTCAGTGACAGTGAAATCAGCAATGACACCATCCTTTAATGGTCTGATCGCTGTAATATTTCCTGGCGTTCGACCCAACATGCGTTTGGCCTCAACACCAACTGCTGCAATTGAACGTGGGCCGCCAGGACCTTTTTCCTGACGTATTGCAACGACTGAAGGTTCATCAAGAACGATGCCCTTTCCACGCACATATATGAGTGTGTTAGCTGTACCAAGGTCGATCGATAGATCGTTAGAAAACATTCCGCGTAAACGTTCAAACATTGAAAAAACCACAGTTAATTGCTGAAAACGATACTTTATCAATGCTCTGGGCTGTTGGGCAAGCCTTAAATGATTTAAACTGCTCACTTGTTGATAACCTTTCCATCTGGAACTGTCATGAGTTTAAATAAAACTGATATAGAAAAAATCGCGCATTTAGCACGTTTAGCCATTAATGAAGCTGATATCCCTGACTATGCGCGTGATTTAAGTAATATTTTTAACCTTGTAGAACAAATGAGTGCAGCTGATACCACAGACATTACACCAATGGCTCACCCATTGGATGCTCACCAACGATTACGTCAAGATGTCATCACTGAAACAGACCAGCGCAAATTATTCCAGTCAATTGCTCCAAAAACTGAAGCTGGGGTCTATCTTGTCCCACAAGTTATTGAATAACACATCGAAATTACAGGCTCACACATGCACAATAAATCTCTTTCTGAACTATCTGCTTCATTACACAATGGTGAATTTAGCAGTGTTGAGTTAACCCAACACTATCTTGACCGTATTAACGCACATAATGAGACTCTTAATGCATTCATCACAGTGACTGATGACAGTGCGTTAAAACAAGCACACGTTGCCGATCAATTATTACAACAAAATAAGGCTGGAAAATTAGCCGGCATTCCATTAGCCCATAAAGATATTTTTTGTACTCAGGGTGTTCGTACCAGTTGTGCTTCAAAAATGTTAGACAACTTTATTGCACCATACAACGCAACCGTTGTAGAAAAAATCAATGCTGCGGGCATGGTGACATTGGGTAAAACTAATATGGATGAATTTGCCATGGGCTCATCCAATGAAACCAGCTTTTATGGCGAAGTAAAAAACCCTTGGGATACTAATCGTGTTCCTGGCGGTTCATCGGGCGGTTCTGCTGCAGCTGTTGCGGCAAGACTTGCACCGATTGCAACAGGTACTGATACTGGTGGCTCTATTCGTCAGCCCGCTTCTCTATGCAACTTGACTGGTCTAAAACCAACTTATGGTCGTATCTCACGTTATGGCATGATTGCTTTTGCATCAAGCCTTGATCAGGCAGGCCCAATGGCTAACAGCGCAGAAGATGCGGCTATGTTACTTAATGAAATGGCAGGCTTTGATGACCGTGACTCAACCAGCGTCGAACGTGACGTTCCTGACTACACGGAGACATTAAATGATTCATTGGATGGCCTGAAAATTGGTTTGCCAAAAGAATATTTTGGTGAAGGTCTCGATCCTGATGTGGCAGCAACGATTGAAGCCGCGGTCAAAATGTATGAATCGCTGGGCGCAACCATTAAGGAAATATCTCTGCCTAATACTGGGCTGGCGGTACCTACTTATTATGTCGTTGCCCCAGCCGAGTGCTCATCTAATCTTTCTCGTATGGATGGTGTTCGTTTCGGACATCGTTGTGACGATCCTAAAGATTTATTAGACCTTTACCAGCGTTCACGTGGTGAAGGTTTTGGCGAAGAAGTAAAACGTCGCATCATGACTGGTACCTACGCTCTTTCTGCTGGTTATTATGATGCTTATTACTTGAAAGCACAGCAATGCCGTCGTTTAATCAGCGATGATTTCCAACAGGCATTCAACGATGTGGACGTCATCATGGGACCAACAGCACCGACAACGGCATTTAATCTGGGGGATAAAACCGATGATCCTGTCGCCATGTACTTAGCTGATATTTATACTATTAGTACAAATCTAGCAGGATTACCGGGTATGTCCATTCCAGCCGGTTTTGTTGATGGACTGCCTGTAGGATTGCAAATTATTGGTAATTATTTTGATGAAGCGCGTTTACTAAATATCGCTCACCGTTACCAACAAGCGACTGATTGGCACCAACAAACACCTGCTGGCTTTAAATAACAGTGGAATCATAGCGATACTCAAGATAGAGTATCGCTATCCCTGATCAACATTAGGATTTGTTTATGAAGGCCTCGGAATTATTCGTCCGCAGTCTCGAGAATGAAGGCGTTGAATACATATTTGGCATCCCAGGTGAAGAAAACCTGGATGTTATGGATGCCTTACTTGAATCCAAAATTCAATTCATTACCACTCGCCATGAACAAGGCGCTGCGTTTATGGCGGATGTCTATGGCCGTCTGACTGGCCGTGCTGGCGTCTGTCTAGCCACATTGGGACCAGGTGCGACTAATCTAATTACCGGTGTTGCTGATGCTAATATGGATCATGCACCACTCGTTGCTATAGCTGGGCAAGCATCCACTAATCGCCTGCATAAAGAATCACATCAAGTGCTGGATCTAGAAGCGATGTTCTTACCGATCACAAAATATGCCACCCGTATTGTAGGCCCAGAAGTGATCCCTGAAATTGTGCGTAAAGCATTTAAAGTAGCGCAGACTGAAAAAACCGGTGCCTGCTTTATTGAATTTCCAGAAAATATTGCAGAAATGGAAATTGATGAATCACCACTCCGAGTAAAACATGCTCGCCCACCAGAGCCTGCCGCAGAACAAATTGAACTCGCGGCTGAACTCATTTCTAATGCTAAAAACCCGATCATTCTTGCAGGTAATGGCGTCGTTCGAGCAAAAGCGTCACAAGCATTAGCTGATTTTTCGCTACAACTCGGTATTCCTGTTGCTAATACGTTTATGGCTAAGGGGGTAATCCCTTTTCGTCATCCCATGGCATTAGGGAGTGTTGGTTTACAATCCAATGATTATGCCAACTGTGGTTTTGCTAATGCTGATGTGATTATCTGTATTGGATATGACATGGTGGAATATCACCCTTATCTTTGGCATCCGTCACGAGATCGCACCATTATCCATATCGACACCACCCATGCCGAAGTTGATGCTTATTACAGCGTCGTGCTCGGCGTTATCGGCAATATTAATCATAGTCTGAACCGTATTGCAGCACTGAGCACAGCCCATCAAGGTAAAACCATGCGTACCTTGCGCGACAGTTTGATAAAGGAAATGAATCAACATCGTGAAGATGTGGAGTTTCCAGTCAAACCTCAAAAAATCATCTGGGATCTGCGTACAGCTATGGAACTGGAAGACATTGTAATTTGTGATGTCGGTGCCCATAAAATGTGGATGTCGCGTATGTTCCGCTGCGAATACCCCAACACATGCATTATATCTAATGGTTTTGCCAGCATGGGTATAGCCGTACCAGGAGCCATAGCCGCCAAACTGGCACATCCTGAACGTAAAGTGGTTGCCGTCACAGGCGACGCCGGATTTATGATGAACTCACAGGAAATTGAAACTGCAATGCGCCTTAATATCGCCATTGTCATTCTCGTCTGGAATGATGAAAGCTATGGCTTAATAGAATGGAAGCAACAAAACCAGTTTGGTCGTACCAGTAATGTAAAATTCACCAACCCGGATTTTGTCCAGTATGCACAGTCATTTGGTGCCAAAGGCATTCGAATCGAAAAAACAGAACAATTAATGCCAGCATTACGCAACGCATTAGCCACTGACACTGTCACCTTAATAGACTGTCCTGTCGATTATCGAGAGAACCTTAAATTAACCGAAACTCTGGGACAACTCACCAGCCCAAATTAGAGACTTTTCTATTAATGAACATAGCTAAAAAATATAGTCTGATTGCACTGATCGTATTAGTCGGTTTATTGGCAATCAGATCTCTTAATAATAATCAACAATTACTGCCAGATATTACATTCACAGATATTGATGGTGAACAACACTCTTTGATGGACTATAAGGGCAAACCGATATTAATGATCTTCTGGGCAACCGACTGTCCCGGATGTATTCAGGAAATGCCTGATCTCATCAAATTACATAATGATTTTTCCGGACAGGGACTCACCATGATTGGTGTCGCCATGCCTCACGATTCGTTAGATCACATCATAAGTATGCGCCAGACACGTGAACTACCCTATATCATTACTTGGGATAAAAATGCCGGTATTTCGCAAGCATTTGATAATATCCGGGTCACCCCTACCCACTTTTTAATCAATCCAGAAGGTGAAATTGTGATGCGCAAAATAGGATCACTCAATTTAAACCTACTGTATGACAAGCTATATGAAATGGGGCTTACATCCCTTTAATGACAATTCTTCTACACATCTATTTTAGGGTATGGTATAAAGTCTGGCTTTGTAGCTTTAAGTTGGAATGCACATCGCATTCCTCGTGATAAAAATGTTCACCAGGAGCAGGTTCTAAAAATGGCCAGAGTATGTCAGGTAACGGGTAAACGTCCTATGAGCGGCAACAATGTTTCTCATGCCCATAATAAAACAAGACGTCGCTTTCTTCCTAACCTTCACCCACATCGCATTTGGGTTGAATCAGAAAATCGTTGGGTCAAGCTTCGCGTAAGTAACCATGGTTTACGCATCATTGATAAAAAAGGCATTGACGCAGTATTGACTGACATCCGTGCTCGCGGCGAAAAAGTCTAGGAGATAGAACATGCGCGATAAAATTAAATTAGTGTCATCTGCTGGTACAGGACATTACTACACTACAGATAAAAACAAACGTACCATGCCTGAAAAACTGGAAATGAAAAAGTTTGATCCAGTTGTTCGCAAACACGTCATGTATAAAGAAGCTAAGATCAAATAAGATTTCTTGCGCAATGACTATTAAAACCCGCTCCCGGCGGGTTTTTTTATATCTTGAGATTCGCTATATTTATTAGCAAGCTCCGTATGGTGGACACCAAACTGATAATAATGCACTTCCTATCAACCTAATTGACTATTGAGCGTTCATTTTCTTTATAATCAATATCATCATGAGTACATTATTAATTGCACAATCATTATCTCGCTATTTCGGTGATCAACACGCCGTTAATAATGTGAGTTTTGAAATTCATAAAGGAGAGGTGCTTGGATTTTTAGGTCCAAACGGTGCAGGCAAAAGTACCACCATGAAAATGCTTAGTGGTAATCTGGCCCCCAATCGGGGTGAAATAACCATTAATGGCTATGATTTATTAACTGAGCCCAAACAAGCAAAAGCACAAATTGGTTACCTTCCTGAACAACCTCCACTCTATAAGGAATTAACGGTAAAAGAGTTTTTGTACTTTTGTGCACAAATTAACCAAATAGACTCCTCCCGCATTAAAAATGCGACTGATACCGTTATTGAACGTTGTGGCTTAACAGATGTGACCCACCGCCTTATTGGAAATCTATCAAAAGGCTACCAACAACGTGTTGGCATTGCTCAGGCTATCATCCATACACCTGCAGTAGTAATTCTTGATGAACCAACATCGGGACTTGACCCGATTCAGATCCGGGAGATCCGCCAATTAATCCGTGATGTTGCCACTGAACATAGTGTAATTTTATCCACTCATATATTGCCAGAAGTAAAAACATTGTGTGACCGGGTACAGATTATCAATCAAGGGCAATTGATCTTCAGTGACACCATAGCTGGGCTAGAACATAATATGCATGCTTCCAGTTTGTTGCTTACATTAAATTCTCCACCTGATATTGCCCAACTTCAGCAACTCACTGGTGTGATTACTGTTGAATCGCTCAATTCAACTCGCTTCAAATTACATTACCAGCCAGATAGCAACCCAACTCAAGAACTACTCAATCGAGCAGTTACCGAAAACTGGCAACTGACTGAACTGTCGCCAGAGCAACATTCATTAGAAGATGTTTTTATGAATATTATTCAACAAGAATCATCAACTCAGGAGCCGATTTCCTGATGTTTATTCTTGCCCGTAATGAGCTTTACCGTTTATTTTTATCACCTCTGGCTTGGGTTATACTTGCGCTGAGCCAAATTATTCTCGCGTATTTATTTTTAACTCATATTGATTATTTTATTCAAATTCAGGCCAAAATTTCTGCTATACCAGGTGCGCCAGGCGTAACAGAATTAATTGCTTCCCCACTATTTAGCAACGCTGCCACAATCTTATTACTGCTTACTCCTCTCATTACCATGCGACTTATTGCTGAGGAACGACGCAATGATAGTTTGCCACTATTATTGTCTGCACCTCTGTCTATCCATCAAGTTGTGTTTGGAAAATACTTGGGCACGATTGGCTTTTTTATTACCCTGCTCCTTTTAATAAGCTTGATGCCTCTGTCGCTCGCCTTAGGCAGCGATTTAGACTTTAAACTGCTTTCTGCCGGTATGCTTGGTTTGTGTTTATTAGTCGCCAGTTTTACCGCTATTGGCTTATTTCTCTCATCCTTGACCAATCAGCCTGCAATCGCTGCTATCACAACTTTTACCAGCCTATTTTTACTTTGGATCATTGACTGGGCTGGTAACACTCAGGTGGCAGGTGAATCCTCTGCTCTATTTAGTTGGTTATCTCTGCTTAGCCACTACCAGCCTTTGCTCCAAGGTGAAGTGAACAGTAGTGATGTCGCTTATTACTTGATTGTTATTACTACCTTTTTGGCGTTAACAATCCATCGACTTGACTCTCAGCGGCTTAATTAAGATGAACATTAATCCAAAAACACGGTTTCAACTCCAAATACAACAGTTCATCTTTTATGTGCTAGTCATTATTGTTGTCACTCTATTGGCACAGCTGACACTTAAAACCAATGTTCGTTCAGACTGGACTGCAAACAGCCGCCATAGTCTATCCGACTCAACTAAAGATGTTTTGAAACAGCTTGATGATGACGTAACCATACAAGTGTTTATAAGCCCTGATAGTGAATACCATTCGGCACTAGAATCACTACTATCACGCTATCAACAACATAGTGATAAGTTAAATGTCATATACATAAATCCAGATTTCTCACCAGAAATTGTTCGCAAACTAAATATCCAGCAACAAGGTGAAATGGTCGTCTCCCTGAATGATAAACAACAGCATGTTTTTGACCTGTCCGAACAGTCTTTGACTAATGCCCTAATTATCGTGTCGAGGGCACAACAACCATGGTTGGTATTTATTGAAGGCCATGGTGAACGTAGTCCCTTCAGTCAGGCCAATTTCAATTTAAGTGTGTGGGGGGAACAACTCAAACAAAAGGGTTTTAAACTTCAATCACTAAATTTAGTTGAACAGAGTCTAATCCCTAACAATGCAGCAGCTGTTGTAATTGCTAGCCCTGAACGCCCCTGGTTAGCCGGTGAAATTGACATCATCAAAAATTACATTACTGATGGCGGTAATTTATTATGGTTAACCGAACCGGATAGTCATCAATACCTTGCTGGTCTGGCCGAGCAACTTGGTATTGAATTTGTACCCGGTACAATTATCGATCCAAATGCCGAATTACTTGGCATCACTGATCCACAATTTGTCCTTATCACTAATTATGCTAATCACCCTGTTGCCACAGCTACCACTAGTGTCACTTTATTTCCACAAGCGGTTGCCATTGAAAATAATGTGGATAATTCAGCATGGCAATATCTGCCGCTCCTCACCAGTCAGGAAAACACATGGAGCGAAACAGATCCAATTACCCAAGCCACTGTAGCATCGCCTATTTTTGATGTAAGTAATGATACTGGTGGGCCTCTTAATCTAGCTTATTTATTAACTGTACAACCTGTCGAGGAAGATGAAAAAAATAAAGAACAGCGTATTGCTGTCATCGGTGATGGGGACTTTTTATCCAATAGCTATATCGGCAATGGTTCCAATCTTGAGCTTGGCGTAGCCCTAATGAACTGGTTGGCCGAAGATGACAGCCTGATCGATATTCCAATTAAAACTACCATTGATAACCAGCTTCAATTAACAACTACACAGTCACTGATCATTGGACTTGGTTTTTTAATCGTTATTCCAGTATTACTACTCAGTATTGGGCTGGGTTTATGGTGGTATCGACGTAAACAATGAAATTCCGTTATCTTACAAATCTCATTCTCATTTTATTAGTGGCTGGACTGTATTGGTACAACAATCAAAATGAACCCAATGATGATGTTGCAAAACTCACCTCAATAACCCGTGACGAAATTCAAATCATTACCATCTCACGGCCCACTACGGATGACATTGTTTTACGAAAGTCTTCTTCTGGTTGGCAAGTCACTCACCCCATTAAATCTCGTGCTAATGGCACACGGATTGACCTGTTATTATCACTGTTAAATACCCGCAGTCATGCCCAATTAATCGTCAACGACACACATGACAATGCACTGTCGCAATATGGTCTTTCTCCAGCCAAGGTGACTTTAAAACTGAATGACCATGTTTTTAAAATCGGTCACAATGAAACGATCAACAACTATCGCTATATATTACATAATGACGTCATTCACTTGATTGACGATGATGTCGCACCATTATTACATGTCAATGCCACTGGTTTTATTGATAATCGACTAATCCCCCCCAACCACACTATCAGAAAACTAGAATTACCAGTGCGTAACGCTAATAACGACCTTTCAGCTGATCCTGTCATCATCGAAAACAAGGAAGGTCACTGGATAAGCATGTCTCTGGATCAAACGTCTGACCAACTCACAACACTTATTGAGCTCTGGCAATATGCCTATGCTACTCGGGTATTAACGTTTAATATGACAGATCAGTCAACAGCCAAGACAGCCAAAATACGAATTTGGTATCAGGATATCAAGCAAGCATCAGAATTTGATGTAGAGTTCACAGAAAATACGCTCTTTATTACTGACCAACAACAATTGAAATATCAATTTCCAGCCTCTTTATTCCAGCAATTAATACCTGCCAGTAACATAACCCCATAATGCCAGAATTACCTGAAGTTGAAACGACACGTCTGGGTGTGAGCCCATATCTTAAAGACGCAATTGTTACACAAGTCATAATTCGACAATTTTCATTACGCTGGCCTATAGCAGCAGAACTTGCTGACATATTGACCGGTCAGACAATTTTTCAAATTCAACGTCGCGCTAAATACTTACTGCTACACTGTAATTCCGGCACCTTAATCATTCATTTAGGCATGTCAGGTCGCTTACGCATAGTGGACATTGAGGCTGGTGATAATGATCTGCAAAAACATGATCACGTTGATATAACGTTAGATAACGGCCATCTACTAAGGTATACCGATCCACGTCGTTTTGGTGCCATTTTATGGACTTCCGATCCTATTGAACAGCACCCTTTACTTGTTGATCTCGGGCCAGAGCCACTGACTGAAGAATTTACGGCCGATTATCTATGGCAACGAAGTCAGTCCCGGTGTTGTAGTATCAAAACATTAATTATGAATGGGAAAGTAGTGGTTGGGGTAGGAAATATTTATGCAAATGAAGCGTTATTTCTAGCTGAACTTCATCCTAAATCAGCCGCGAAAAATTTAACGTTTAAAGATCATGTTGCATTGGTCGCAGCCATAAAAAACGTGCTTAATAAAGCTATTTCGGCCGGAGGGACAACCTTAAAAGATTTCAGAAAAAGTGACGGAAAGCCTGGCTACTTTGCCCAAGAACTTAACGTATATGGACGTGCTGGCTCACCCTGCCCTCGTTGCGAGAGCATAATTCAACACTATAAAGAAACACAAAGGGCAACATTCTATTGCCCTCTATGTCAGCCTACAATTTCAGATTAACTGACTACCGTCACGTCTTCTGCTTGCCAGCCTTTATCACCTTTAGTAACTGTGAATTCGACTTGTTGTCCTTCATCTAAGGTTTTAAAACCATCACCCTGGATAGCACGGAAGTGAACAAATACATCATCGCCACCTTCACGCTCTAAAAAACCAAAACCCTTAGCTGCGTCAAACCACTTAACACTTCCTGTTACTTTTTCAGACATACAAAATTACTCTCATTTTAAAAATTCAAACTGGTGATTATCCTAACCACCTAATATCGCTATTGAAAAAAGCTAATAGCCAACCAGAAAAGACTGGTGAGGCTACACTAACAGGATAATAATCAGATAGCAAATATTAAACGGTATCGCCATTAAACCGATTATCAGTCAATGACATAGCCAAGATTGGAGCTGATAAATGTGCCACTTTATTAAAGTAAAGTCTGATTTAAGGTTTGATCTGTCTGGAGAAATATGTCGCCATCAGCTCAATTTCCTTTGTAGTATAACCACTGGCATGATGAAACATTACCGTGGACGGGCGCAGGGCACTCGTAAATTCTTTCATTTGCTTAATAATGTGTAACTCATCCAGCCCTGCCAGACTTGGTGTTCCACCTACACTATGTCCGCGAGTACCATGACAAGCTGCACACGTTGATGCTAGTAATTCACCATTTCTACTATTATCTGCTGAGACAGGACTCGTTATCAGGCAACATAATAAACTCAGGTAATACAAAATACAGCGCATAATAAATACCCTAATCAAGCCAATAAGTACAGCCTACGCTATAATATACGTATATGCATTACTAAAGACTACTCATGTCAGAATTATTACAACTCGAAGGCATTATTCCTGATGAATATGCTGGTTTACGTCTAGATCAAGCGCTCGCACAAGTGTTCCCGGATTATTCTCGCGGTCAAATCACCAAGTGGATAAAAGCAGGTCATGTGCTGATTGACCAACAATCGCTTCGACCGAGAGATTCGGTCTCAGGCGGTGAACATATTATTATTTCAGCACAAATTGAAATTGTGGATGACACATGGACAGCAGAGGCAATACAACTCGATATCATCCATGAAGATGATGATCTACTGATCATCAATAAACCTGCAGGTATGGTTGTTCATCCTGGAGCCGGAAACCAGCAAGGTACTCTGGTCAACGCCTTATTACATCATGCTCCACAGTTAGAGACCATTCCTCGCGCTGGTATTGTGCATAGGATCGATAAAGGGACTACCGGTTTGTTAATGATTGCCAAAACCCTGCAAGCTCATAATTCTCTGGTTTCACAATTACAGGCTCGCACTGTCCAGCGCGAATATCAGGCTATTGCAATGGGTGTCATGACAGCTGGAGGCACAGTTGATGAACCCGTTGGTCGTCATCCTGTCGACCGTAAGCGTATGGCAGTAACGGGTGCAGGCAAACCAGCTATAACGCATTATCGGGTTGAACATCGCTACCGTGCACATACCCACATTCGCTGTAAACTGGAAACGGGGCGTACTCATCAAATCCGGGTCCATATGGCTCATATCCGGTACCCACTACTCGGTGACCCAGTATACGGAGGTCGTTTACGATTACCTAAAGGTGCATCTGAATCATGCCTCGAAGCATTACAGAATTTTCGAAGACAGGCACTACATGCTGGATTACTCGGGTTTATCCATCCTCGTTCTGAACAAGAAGTATCATGGCAAGTTGACATGCCTGAAGACATGCTACACATCTTGGCCGTTCTAGCTGAAGACCAAAAACTACACGGTTAATCAATCTAGTTCCAGCCATAAAAAGGCAGTCTAATAAATCTTTAAGCATAAAAAAGGGGCTGATAAATCAGCCCCTTTTTATTACGCGAATAATAACTTAAATTATTTTGCAGCTGCACGCTCTTGAGCTGCTTTAATAACTTCCTCAGCAACATTACGAGGACAAGGACTGTAGTGCACGAACTCCATAGAGAACTGTCCACGACCCGATGTCATTGTACGTAATGTACCGATGTAACCAAACATTTCACTCAATGGCACTTCACCATTAATGCGAACACCTGTTACACCCGCATCTTGTGATTTAATCATGCCACGACGACGGTTCAAGTCACCAATAACATCACCAACGTGATCTTCAGGTGTGAATACATCCACCTTCATAATTGGTTCCATCAACTGAGGACCCGCTTTTGGCATTGTTTGGCGATATGCAGCCATTGCAGCCAATTCAAATGCAACAGCAGATGAATCCACGGCATGGAAACCACCGTCAAATAATGTGACTTTAAAGTCCAAACATGGGTAACCCGCTAACACACCACGGTCTTTCATTTTTCCGAAACCAGCTTCAACAGCAGACCAGAATTCACGAGGAACTGTACCACCAGTAACAGTTGATTCAAATACAAATCCACTGCCTGGTTCACCTGGTTCAACGATATAATCAATTTTACCGAATTGACCAGAACCGCCTGATTGTTTTTTGTGGGTGTAACTGTCTTCAACGCGCTGAGTGATCGTTTCACGGTAGGCAACTTGAGGCTCGCCCACTGTTACATCAACACCATGAGTACGTTTCAAAATATCAACTTTGATATCAAGGTGTAACTCACCCATACCTTTGATAATAGTCTCGCCACTTTCCTGATCTGTTTCTACTCGGAAAGAAGGATCTTCTTTGATCATCTTACCTAAAGCGATACCCATTTTTTCCGATCCACCTTTATCTTTAGGCGCAATCGCAATAGAGATAACAGGATCAGGGAATACCATTGGTTCTAATGTCGCTGCATTCTTAGGATCACATAATGTGTGACCTGTCTGAACGTCTTTCATACCAACAATAGCGATGATATCACCCGCTTGTGCGCTATCTAATTCAGTACGATCATCAGCGTGCATTTCTACCATACGGCCAACACGCTCTGTTTTACCGGTAAAGGTATTTAAAACAGTATCGCCTTTTTTTAGTACGCCAGAATAGATTCGAATAAAGGTCAACGCACCAAAACGGTCATCCATAATTTTAAATGCCAAAGCACGTAATGGTTTTGCAGGATCAACAATTGCGACTTCACCTGTTTCATTACCGTCTAGATCCACTTCTGGCTGAGGATCAACCTCTGTTGGATCTGGCAGATAATCAACAACGGCATCCAATACCATCTGTACGCCCTTATCTTTAAAGGCTGAGCCACAGTATGTTGGAAAGAAGTCCATTTTTAATGTACCTTGACGGATACATTTCTTGATTTCTTCAATTGAAGGCTCAACACCATCAAGGTATTTTTCCATCAAATCATCGTCTTGCTCAACTGCTGTTTCAATCAACATTTCACGATATTCTTCGATCTGATCAGCCATTTCTGCAGGCGGCTCTTCAATACGGAACGCAGTTGTATCTGCTTCATTGTCCCAAATCCAGGCTTTACGTGTTAACAGATCAACACAGCCTTTGAAGTCATCTTCGATGCCGATTGGCAACACCATCACTAACGGATGTGCGCCGAGTACATCTTCAACTTGCTTAACAACGCGGTAAAAATCTGCACCCATACGATCCAGTTTATTAACAAAGATAATACGAGACACTTCAGAGTCATTGGCATAACGCCAGTTGGTTTCAGATTGAGGTTCTACACCACCACTACCACAGAAAACACCAACACCACCATCCAGTACTTTCAACGAACGATATACTTCAATAGTGAAATCAACGTGTCCAGGTGTATCAATAACATTCAAACGGTGACCGTTCCATTCACAGCTAGTCGCAGCTGATTGAATAGTAATACCACGTTCTTGCTCTTGTTCCATGAAGTCTGTTGTTGCTTCACCATCATGAACTTCACCAGTCTTATGAATTTTACCGGTAAGTTTTAAAATACGTTCTGTCGTAGTAGTCTTTCCCGCATCTACATGCGCGAAGATACCAATGTTTCTATACTTGGATAAGTCTGCAGCCATTGTCCTGTCTCTAAAATTAGTAAGGTGTTGTGAATATACGGAAATAAACCGCGTTATTTTAAACTAGTTTAGTCTTTCATGCACCTTTAAAAAGATTTAATCAGTTAACCACGAGAAAAATGGTAATTCCACCTAGTAGTGAGCAAAGCCCATAGAACTGACTACTTGTTCATGCGCGTTTCAACAAGGCGAATTTAACGTTTAATTCCTAACGATTCAGGAATTATTTTAGGCAATCAAAACGACTCTGAAATACACTAACATTAGAAAATGACTACTGAATACTTTCTTTTCTCTGCATAGGTAACCACTGATAGCGATAGATAACGCCTGGTACAGCCAAAACCAGAAACGAACAAAAAGTAGTCACAAAAAACTCCCATCCCTGTGGATAGATCTCTCCAGAGAATCGTAATTCATAAGCAATGGCTATCAACAAACTCACGATATAAAACACCATCAACTCAATTAATCTCACTAGTACTGACTTACTGCCATTAAGGGGATAAACCAGCAGTATACGCTCACTGATCCATGGTAAGTTGGCGATGACTAAAAACACTAAAATAAGCACTACTGAGGACATGGAAACAAACCTTAAGAAAACACGATGGCGCAAACAGCCATTAATGAACCTGGAAACAGTCCTAAAGCCAGTACAGCTAACGCATTCGCACTCAGAAATATACGCATATCCGCTGGTGCCTCTATGGCATGTGCGTGCACAGGTTTATCAAAGTACATCACTTTAATCATTCTTAAATAATAAAATGCACCAATCACTGACATCATCACGGCAACCACTGCAATTGCTATCAAATTAATATCGACCACGGATTTAATGACGGATAATTTGGCATAAAAGCCAACCATTGGAGGGATCCCTGCCATCGAGAACATCAAAATTAACATCATCAAAGCATACCAGGGATTTCGTTCACTTAAGCCTTTATAGTCATCAATATTATCTGCTTCGAAACCCTGACGACTCATCAGAATAATCATCCCAAATGCACCCAGACTCATCACAGCATATACCAATGCATAAAACATTGACGCCGCATACCCTTCCTGGCTACCAGACAATATCCCCAACAAGATAAAACCGACATGTGAAATAGTTGAATAAGCCAGCATTCGTTTCAGGTTGGTTTGAGCAATCGCTACCACATTACCCACAATCATTGATAATACCGACAGCATTATCAACATACCCTGCCAATGTTGATGAAGGTCGCCCAATCCCTCTGCCAATATCCTAATCATCATCGCAAAGGCGGCAATTTTTGGGGTGGTAGCAATAAACAAGGTCATGGCAGTGGGTGCACCATGATAGACATCCGGCAACCACATATGAAATGGGACTGCACCCAACTTAAATCCAATACCAATAACCAGGAATACCAAGCCAAAACTTAACACGGTGTCATTCCAACCACTAGCTTGCAATAGCACCGATATGGTCGCAATATCTAAGCTTCCAGTGATGCCGTATATAATCGACATTCCATATAACAGCATTCCTGAAGCCAACGCACCTAACACAAAATATTTCATCGCAGCTTCAGTTGCTACTTTTGAATCACGCTGCATTGCTACCATTGAATATAAACACAAGGACATCAGTTCTAGCCCCAGATACAAAGTCAGGAAATGATAGGCTGACACCATAATCATCATTCCTAAAGTTGCAAAGACCGCTAACACATAATATTCGCCTTTGTATAAGTTGCGCGTTTTCAAATAGTGCGTTGAATACAACAACACTGCAATATTCATCAGACAAATCGAGAGCTTTAAGACATCACTGAAAGCATCTTTAATATAGGTTCCATCGAATGTCAGCCCCCCATTTTCACCCACTGACTGGTAGATAAGTATAGCTGTCACTATCATGGTCAACTGACTTAATCCATAGGCATAACTTGAGGCCTTTTTACCTAAAAAAGCGGTGACTAGTAAAATCACACAAGCCATTGCCAGCATAAACATTTCTGGTAGCGCAAAAGACATATTCGATACTTCAAACATCATAATCTTGTTGTTACCTTAAAGTTTAGATTGCGAAACTTGGGTTAATAAATGTTCGACCGAGGCATGCATCACCTCAGTAATAGGTGCCGGATAGAGCCCTATTACCAATACGATCAAAGCCAATGAAGCTAACATGATAAATTCACGATTATTTATATCTGTCAGTTGGGCAACGTTATCATTGGCTACTTCACCAAAAATCACTCGTTTAACCATCCATAAGGTATAAGCGGCTCCCAAAATTAATGTTGTAGCGGCTAGGAATGCAAACCAAAAATTAGCTTGAAAAGCAGCCAGAATCACCATAAATTCACCAACAAAACCTGATGTACCTGGCAAACCAGCATTAGCCATTGCAAAAAACACTGCGAATCCTGCAAACACTGGCATGGTATTCACCACTCCACCATAAGCGGCTATTTCGCGAGTATGCATACGGTCATATAGCACACCCACACACAAGAACATCGCTGCTGCAATAAAGCCATGTGAAATCATCTGTATCATTGCCCCTTCTACGGCCAACACTGCACCACTGCCCGTTGCAGATTGGGCAAAGATTCTAAACACAATGAAAAAACCTAAGGTGACAAATCCCATATGAGCGATACTCGAATAGGCAATGAGTTTCTTTAAGTCAGATTGAACCAAGGCAACAAAGCCGATATAAACCACAGCAATCAATGACAAACTGATCACGAAGTAATCCATCGCCATACTGGCATCTGGTGCAATCGGTAATGCGAATCGCAATAAACCATAGCCACCAATTTTCAATGTGATTGCAGCCAGAATTACTGAACCACCTGTTGGGGCTTCAACGTGAGCATCAGGTAACCAGGTATGAACAGGCCACATTGGGACTTTGACGGCAAACGCAATAAGAAATGCAAAGAACAACCAAGTTTGTTCCTGTAACGACAAACTTACTTGCTGATAGTCTAGAATTGAAAAGCTTCCCGCCACATGATGCAAATACAGTAGGGCCAATAATAAAAACACTGAACCAAACAATGTATAGAGGAAAAACTTTATGGTGGCATAAACCCTGTTTGGACCGCCCCATATCCCGATAACCAAAAATAGTGGAATCAACATCGCTTCAAAAAACACATAAAACAGTATGGCGTCTAATGCTGCAAATACAGCGATCATCAATCCTTCCATGATCAGGAAAGCTGCCATATATTGACTGGTTCGATGTTCAATTACTTGCCAGCCAGCGATAACCACTATCACCGTGGAAAAGGCCGTCAATATAATCAACGGTAACGAAAAGCCATCTATGCCTAAATAATAGTTAATGTTGTAACTGCTAATCCAGGGAGCCATCTCAACAAACTGCATCTGGTGTGTTGTAGTATCAAATCCGATATACAAGCCCAAAGCTGCTAATAATGTAAGCACAGAAATAAGTAAAGATAAAGGCCTAGCCCATGGGTTGTTATCACCATTCAGCAAGACACCTACACCACCTATAACTGGCAGCCAGATGATCAAGCTTAATAAAGGAAAATCAGCAAACATGTTCTATTCCTTAGGCCACAAAAAAAGTGAGCAACAACAATACGCCCAAAATCATCGCAAACGCATAGTGATACAAATAACCAGACTGAACATGCCGCATCAATCTTGATGCCAGTCCAACCATCCTGGCCGTTCCGTTAACCACGGCACCATCAATGATTACACGATCGCCGACTCGCCATAACATTTGCCCAATAAATCTGGAACCGCCAGCAAACACTTTTTGATTAAAATCATCAAAGCCGTATTTATTCTCAAGCACACGATATAACAGCTGGAATCGTTGCTGTAACCGGGCAGGGATGTCTGGCTTCATCATGTACAGGTAATATGCTGTGGCCACACCTGAAATAGCCAACCAGAATGGCAATGCTTGCAGGCCGTGCCATACAAAACCCATAATGCCATGATAGTTTTCGGCATGATGAGCCAATACATCGTGCTGAGGTAATACAAAAATAGATGACCCAAAAAAGTCGCCAAATACCATGTTACCTATTAAGAAACCCGCTATTACCGATGGAATAGCCAGTAATATCAGAGGTACCGTAACCACTGCTGGTGACTCATGGGGTGCATGACCGCCATGAGTGTCAAAACGTTCTTTGCCATGGAACACCATAAAAAATAATCTAAAGCTGTATAGGGCGGTAATAAACACGCCGATTACAACTGAAAAATATGCAAATCCACTGCCTGCAATATCTGAAGCATGTACTGCTTCGATAATTGAGTCTTTGGAGAAAAAACCTGCAAACCCGGGAAAGCCAATCAGGGCCAACGAACCAATCAATCCTGTCCAATACGTGATCGGCATATACTTTTTCAGACCACCCATTTTTCGAATATCCTGTTCATGGTGCATTGCAATAATCACCGAACCGGCTCCCAAAAACAGTAATGCTTTGAAAAATGCATGGGTCATTAAATGGAATACACCTGCTGCATAGGCTGAAGCTCCTAAAGCTACGGTCATATAACCCAATTGAGACAACGTCGAATAAGCAACGACACGTTTTATATCATTTTGTATCAGACCTAAAAAGCCCATGAATAAGGCCGTAATTGCACCAATCACCAGCACAAAAGATAAGGCAGTTTCAGAAAATTCAAACATCGGCGACATCCTAGTCACCATAAAAATACCGGCAGTCACCATAGTTGCCGCATGAATCAACGCAGAAATTGGGGTTGGACCTTCCATCGAGTCTGGCAACCAGACATGTAAGGGAACCTGCGCAGATTTCCCCATCGCTCCAATAAACAACAAAATGCATATGACGGACATCACAGACCAGTCATAGCCCGAAAAAATACTCATTGTTTGTCCAGCTATCGTCGGTGCCTGAGCAAACACCTCAACATAATCCAAGCTGCCGGCATACATTAATACCCCGGCGATACCTAGCAGGAAACCGAAGTCACCAACCCGGTTAACCAAAAATGCCTTCAAATTGGCATAAATTGCTGTTGGTTTTTTATACCAGAAGCCGATCAATAAATAAGACACTAATCCAACGGCTTCCCACCCAAAAAACAACTGCATAAAGTTATTAGCCATCACTAGCATCAGCATTGAGAAGGTAAACAGTGAGATGTAACTAAAGAACCGGGCATAGCCTTCGTCATCATGCATATAACCAATGGTATAAATATGTACCATCAAGGATACAAATGTGACCACTACCATCATCATGGCTGTCAATGCATCTACCATAAAGCCCACTTCCAGACTTAATGAGCCGGCCTGTAACCATTGATAAACCTGTTGGTTATAGGACTCACCATCAATGGCTACTAGCTTTAAAACCCACACAGAAAGTGCAAATGAGATACCAACGCCAGCAATAGCAACGCGATGCGCCCCTACTTTGCCAACTTGTTTACCCAATAGACCAGCAATAATGCTGCCTAATAATGGAGCAAGGGCAATTGTGAGGAGTAAGCTCTGTGTCATCATAATTACCCTTTCAAGTTGTCCAATTCAGACACATTGATGGTCTTCATATTTCGGAACAACACCACTAAAATTGCCAGACCTATCGCCGCTTCAGCAGCGGCAACAGTTAATATAAAGAAGACAAATACCTGCCCAGCCATATCCCCAGAAAAATGCGAGAAGGCAACAAAATTGAGATTAACCGCCAACAACATCAACTCAATACACATCAATAAAATAATGATATTTTTACGGTTAATGAAAATCCCAGCTACCGATAAACTGAATAATAAGGCACCCAAAATCAGGAAATCCGATAACGCGATCATGATTGTGACTCCCCATCACTGCCTTTCTTACTAACAGCAGTCATTTTAACCAATCTCACCCTGTCTTCACGCCTCACCTTAATCTGCTCTGAGATATCCTGAGATTTACTGGTTTTCTTACGTAAAGTCAGGGTAATTGCTGCCACAATAGCCACCGTCAATATTACTGATGCAATCTCAAAGGGATAGACATAGACCGTGTATAACAACATGCCCAATTCTTTGGTATTGCTATACCCTTCTGGATGAGGCACAGGAGCTGGGATAATATCCAGACCAAAATGTGAAGCCCCTAAAACTGCAATCATTTCAATAGTGATCACTGCGGCCACTAAAATACCCAACGATACATATTTGGTGAACCCTTCTTGTATTGGCACCAAATCAATATCCAACATCATGACCACAAACAAAAACAGCACCATTACAGCCCCGACGTAGACTAGCACTAGTGTGATAGCCAGAAATTCTGCTTCTAATAGCAACCAGATCGCAGCGCTGGTAAAAAAAGCCAGTATCAAAAATAATGAAGCACGTACCGGATTTCGTACAGTGATGACCATCGTACTGGCGAACAATAAAATGGCAGAAAAACAATAAAAAATGAGATATTCCATAGTCTGTAATGCCTTATCGATAAGGTGCATCAGCAACACGGTCTGCTGCTATCTGAGTTTCGTATTTATCCCCCATTGCCAATAACTTGTCCTTGGTCATTATATTTTCACCACGTTGTTCAAAGTGATAATCAAACACTCGGGTTTCAACAATTGAATCAACAGGGCAGGATTCTTCACAAAAACCACAAAAGATGCACTTAAATAAATCTATCTCATACCGCGTTGTACGACGTGAACCGTCATCACGCGGTTCTGTATCAATGGTAATAGCCAACGCTGGACAAACAGCTTCACACAATTTACATCCAATACATCGCTCTTCACCATTAGGGTACCGTCTCAGTGCATGTAGCCCTCTAAAGCGTGGCGATTGTGGTGTCTTTTCTTCGGGATACTGTACTGTGATTTTTTTAGCGAACAAATAACGGCCTGTCAGCTTCAAACCTAACAGCAATTCCCAAAGCAAAAAGCTTTTGAAAAAATGTCGTAGAGACTTCATGATTCTGCCGCCTTAATCAGGGCAACACTATCACTAGCCAATGAAGTCGCATTGTCTTCCGTAAACCAGGGGCCAATATCCATTACCTGAGCTGTTGACACAACAATTAACCACACCAGAGTCACAGGAATGAATATTTTCCAGCCCAAACGCATAATCTGGTCATATCTATAACGAGGAAAAGTTGCTCGAAACCATAGATATAAGAACAAAAAGATACAGGTTTTCATTAACAACCAAATTAATCCCGGCACCCACGAAAACAGTCCTTCTAGCCCAGGAATCCCCTGAAATGGAGACAACCACCCCCCCATAAACATCACAGCAGCCAACATGGAAATCAAAATCATATCGGCATATTCTGCTAGGAAAAATACTGCAAATGCCATCCCTGAATATTCCACGTGGAAACCGGCTACAATCTCCGATTCACCTTCTGATACATCAAATGGTGCCCGGTTGGTTTCCGCCACACCCGAAATGAAGTACACCACGAACAAGGGAAATAGGGGCAGCCAAAACCAGTGAAAAATACCGCCCTGTTGTGCCAAAACAATTTCGCCCAGATTCAAACTGCCTGCAGCAACTAATACACCAACCAACGCAAAACCCATTGCAATTTCATAGGACACGACTTGAGCAGCTGATCGCATGGCACCTAAAAATGCATAACGTGAATTGGATGCCCAACCGGCGATCACGATGCCATAAACGCCCATAGAGGTTATCGCTAATATATAAAGCAGACCGGCATCAATATTGGCCAGGGTTAAGGTCGCATCAAACGGCATCACTGCCCATGCTGCCAGAGCGGGACCAATAGCTAAAACTGGGGCAACCAGGAATAAATACAAATTCGATTTAGCCGGAAAAATAACTTCTTTTAATGCTAATTTAAGTCCATCTGCTATTGGTTGAAGAAGACCTAATGGACCCACACGATTAGGACCAATTCGCACTTGAATATATCCAATAACTTTACGCTCAGCATACGTTAAATATGCTACGCAAAGCATTAAAGGAGCAATAATCAATGCTATCTTAATCACCGTATATAACAAGGTATTAGAAATAACCCAATCAATCATGATTATTCTCCCTGTCCTGTAGGTTCAACACTGACACTGCCAAAAGCACTGCCTAGGTGTGATGTTTTCTGAGTACCCGCAGCAATGTAAATACAACCATCGGCAATCGTATTATCAATCTCGAATGGCACTGTGATGGCATTATCAGCCTGCGTCACAGTAATGTACCGCTCTTCTTTTACACCATAGCGCTCAGCTTCATCAGCATTCATTCTAGCAATGGATGCACGCTGATTATTAGGCGTTTGTTGTAATGCACTGCTTCGCCTTACCACGCTATCACTCTGATACATCGGTACTTCTGAAATGACCATCAGTGCCACATCAACATTCTGCTTGGTTGGAATATAAGACGCCTTATCAATTGCCTGCGTTGCCTTAATCTGATCCTGAACGTCATCTCGCACATCTTGCGAAGACACATAATCAAAGTCATTTAGTTTGGCGACATTCGCCAACACCCGCAATACCTTCCAACCAGGACGACTTTCCCCTTTCGCTGTTACCGCACCAGTGAAACTTTGCCACTGCCCATCAACGCCAATAAATGTGCCTGATGTTTCTGCAAAACTAGCGATCGGTAATATGACATCAGCATAAGTCAACATCGTATCACTGACATAACTATTCATCGACACAACAAAACTGGCTTGCTGCAGGGATTGTTGAGCCAGAACAGGATTTGCACAATCCAGTTCTGGTTCTACGCCAAATAAGACATAAGAAGGTAAAGTCTGTTGCCAACTTTGCTGGGCATCAAGTCCCACTGAATTTGCAGACTGTTGTGCAGTACTGACATATGGTAATGCACTAGCAATGGCTGACGCCATAGAATTAGCTGTTGGCAGTACAATCAAGCGGCTATGACTTAATTTTGCAATTAAGTTTGTCAGTGCCTTTATAGTGGCCGCTTGTGGATGGGTGACCGCCAATGAACCCACGAACAACATCCCCTGAGTGGCATTTGATAGTTGCATCGCAATAGTTTGTTCTATAGCTGATGGCACCACATCGTCCAGATAGTCATTCCAGGCTGTTGTATCCTCATCTCTCGCCAGAGGTATTAATGCCTTGGCAATGCCGGACAACGTTGTCAGCATTTCTTTGGCATTGACCGTAACCTGTTTATCAACTGACATCAGCAGATCTGAAGCAAAAAAGTTAATATCAGTGACGGTTGCCCCCGCCATTACTGACTGCCTGACACGGTGAGCTATAATTGGTTGTTCCGCACGAATATTACAGCCTACTAAAACAATATCATCGCTTTGCTCTATATCTGCCAGAGACCATTCTTCATGGTCATAATCACAATTCTGGTCGGAAAAATCTTGTTGTCGTAAACGATGGTCAATATTATTAGACCCCAGACCACGTAATAGCTTCTGGAATAAATAAGCTTCTTCCAGAGTTGCTGAAGGCGAGATTAATCCAGCAATTTTCTCTGCGCCATAGTCTGCTTTTATCTTTTTCAAGCCATCAATAGCAGTCTGCAATGCTGTTTCCCAGCCAACCTGTTGCCACTTCCCATTTTGTTTAATCATAGGATTAGTGGCACGTTGCTCATGGTTCAACCCTAGATAACTAAAACGATCTCTGTCTGACAACCACGTTTCATTGACATTTTCATTATCTCTGGGGACAACCCGTAATATCTCATTACCTCGAGTGTGAAATTCAATATTTGATCCAATCGCATCATGAGGTGCAATAGAGGGATGTGCCGTCAATTCCCATGCCCGAGCACGATAACGAAATGGTTTTGACGTCAATGCCCCGACTGGGCATAAATCAATAATATTGCCCGATAATTCAGAAGCAAGACTATGTTCGATATAGGTGCCTATTTCCATATGCTCACCACGACCAGTTGCACCCAGCTCTTTAATTCCGGCTATTTCCTCACCAAACCGTACGCAACGTGTGCAATGAATACAACGAGTCATATCAGTATTAATCAGTGGACCAATATTTTTATCTTTAACAACACGTTTATTTTCACTAAAACGGCCAACACCAGAACCATAGCCCACGGATAAATCTTGTAACTCACACTCTCCACCCTGATCACAAATCGGACAATCCAGCGGATGATTAATTAGCAAGAACTCCATCACACTTCGTTGAGCAGCAATGGCTGTTTTGGAATGGGTAAATATTTTCATGCCTTCAGTTACAGGTGTTGCACAAGCAGGCAATGCCTTACGCGCTTTATCCACCTCAACCAAACACATACGACAATTAGCCGCTATCGACAGTTTTTTGTGGTAACAAAAACGCGGAATATCAATACCTGCCTCATCAGCAGCCTGAATAATCATTTTTGTTGAATCCACTTTAAGTGGAATGCCGTCGATCTCTATATTAACCATCTATTTCTATACTCGGTCCATTCTCACTGGTTTACACCTGACATCGACCATGATCGATGTGATATTGAAACTCTTCACGGAAATGTTTAATAAAACTCATTACGGGTGCTGCTGCGGCATCACCTAATGCACAAATAGTATTACCATTAATGTTTTTGGCAACATCCACCAAACGGTCTAGATCTTCCTGTTTTCCTTCACCGTGTTCTATTCGTTTCACAACTCGATACAACCAACCTGTACCCTCACGACAAGGCGTACACTGACCACAAGATTCTTCATAATAAAATTCCGCAATGCGTTCCAGTGCTTTTACCATACAAGTGGTTTCATCCATCACAATCACTGAACCGGCACCAAGCATTGAACCGGCCTGACTAATGCCATCGTAGCTCATTGCAACATCCATCATTGCTTCACCGGGAATAACAGGTGTCGAACTACCACCTGGAATTACTGCTTTTAATTTATTACCGTTACGTACGCCACCAGCCAGCTTCAATAATTCTGAAAAAGGTGTTCCCATCGGCACTTCATAATTGCCCGGTTTATTAACGTGCCCAGAAACACTGAAAATTTTGCTACCACCATTATTAGGTGTGCCCAATTCATGGAACCAGTCACCGCCTTTTTGCAAAATGACAGGAACTGAAGCCAGACTTTCGGTGTTATTAATTGTGGTTGGTCGACCATAGAGTCCATAACCAGCAGGAAATGGAGGTTTATACCGTGGCTGGCCTTTTTTTCCTTCTATTGATTCCAGTAATGCTGTTTCTTCACCACAAATATAGGCTCCAGCACCTGGCTGGGTATACAATTCAAAATTAAAGCCCGAACCTAAAATATCCGTACCTAAATAACCGGCCTGTTTAGCTTCCTGAATGGCTGTTTCAAAACGCTCAAATGGCTCATAAAACTCGCCGCGAATATAGTTGTAGCCTGTCTGAGCACCAATTGTGTAACCGGCGATTATCATGCCTTCGATCACCTGATGAGGATTAAACCGTAAAATATCTCGGTCTTTACACGTGCCCGGCTCACCTTCATCAGAATTACAGACAATATATTTTTCGCCCGGTAATCGGCGAGGCATAAAACTCCACTTCAATCCAGTTGGAAACCCCGCGCCACCACGACCTCGTAATGCAGAATCTTTAATTTGTTCAATAATCTCTTCTGGGGGAGTTTTCTGTTTGAGTATTTTTTCCAGAACCTCATAACCACCCACACTGCGATAGGATTCCATCGTCCATGGCTGATCGAGATGAAGGGTGCGGAAACAAACCTGATTCAATTGCATTATTTGATTCCATCCAATATCTGATCAATTTTTTCAGTCGTCAGGTGCTCATGATAATCCCGATCCAGTTGCATCATTGGTGCACCACAACAGGCGCCCAGACACTCTACTTCTTTCAGGGTAAACCTTCCATCTTGCGTGGTTTCACCCAACTTTACACCCAATCGTTTTTCAAGATGGCTAACCATTTCCTCTGAACCATTCAACATACAGGAAATATTGGTACATACATTCACCTTATGTGAACCGACAGGCTTAAGATCAAACATAGTATAAAAACTGGCGACTTCATAGACACTGATCGCTGGGATACTCAGGTAGTTGGCAAGTGCATCCATGACTGATTGTGATAACCAACCGTCATTGGCTACCTGCACAATATGTAAACTTGGAATCACTGCCGACTGACTTTGTCCTGCCGGATATTTAGCTACCCAGCTATCAATCTGCTGACGAACATCAGCATTAAATAAGTGTTCTTTGGCACCTGTTAATTGCATGTCACTCATCGGTCAATCTCACCAAATACAATATCCATCGTACCAATCACAGCCACCACATCTGCCAGCATATGACCTTTCACCATCTCATTCATCGCCGCCAAATGAGCAAAACCAGGAGCACGGATTTTCAGTCGATATGGTTTATTGGCACCGTCCGATATCATGTAAATACCAAATTCGCCCTTTGGATGTTCAACTGCTGAATAAATTTCACCCTCAGGCACACAGTAGCCTTCCGTAAATAATTTGAAATGATGGATCAATGCTTCCATGTCCTGTTTCATATCCGCACGTTTTGGCGGTGCCACTTTGACATCATCAGTAATCACAGGCCCTGGATTTGCACGTAACCAGTCAACACATTGTTTGATAATCCGGTTTGACTGTCGCATTTCTTCAACACGCACCAGATAACGATCGTAGCAATCACCTTCCACACCCACTGGAATATCAAAATCCAGTCGATCATAGACTTCATAGGGTTGTTTTTTACGTAGATCCCATTCCACTCCAGAACCACGCAACATAGGGCCGGAAAAGCCAAGCTGTAATGCCCGCTCAGGTGATACGACACCAATTCCTACCGTACGCTGTTTCCATATACGATTGTCCGTTAATAAGGTTTCGTATTCATCAACACAGTTAGGAAATCGCTCAGTGAAGTCTTCAATAAAATCTAATAAACTGCCTTCTCGGTTGGTGTTTTTTTGTTTTACTTCTTTTTCACTGTGCCATTTTGACGCTTCATATTTAGGCATTGAATCCGGCAGGTCGCGATATACACCACCCGGACGATAGTATGTGGCATGCATCCTTGCTCCAGACACAGCCTCATAACAATCCATCAAATCTTCACGTTCACGGAAACAATACAAAAACATCGTCATGGCACCGATATCCAAGCCATGGGTACCTAACCACATTAAATGATTCAATATTCGTGTAATTTCATCAAACATCACTCGAATATACTGAGCGCGTTCTGGTACTTGCACACCCAATAGCTTTTCTATCGACATCACATAAGCATGTTCATTACACAGCATTGAAACATAATCAAGCCGATCCATATAACCAATACTTTGATTGTAAGGTTTGGTTTCAGCCAGTTTTTCTGTACCACGATGCAGCAGTCCCACATGTGGATCCGCACGTTGAATAACTTCACCGTCCATTTCAAGAATAAGACGCAATACACCATGTGCTGCTGGATGCTGTGGGCCAAAATTTAAGGTGTAATTCTTAATTTCAGCCATTATCTATTCTCGTCATAATAACGGTTATCATCACGGATAACGCGCGGAACTAATGTTCTTTCTTCAATACTGACCGGCTCGTAAATCACTCGTTTTTGTTCAGCGTCATAACGCATTTCAACGTTACCGATCAGTGGAAAATCTTTACGGAATGGGTGACCAATAAAACCATAATCTGTGAGAATACGACGCAGGTCATTATGGCCATCAAATAAAATCCCGAACAAATCAAAGGCTTCTCGCTCAAACCAGTTCGCACTATTCCAGATACCAGTCACACTATCAATTATAGGAAACTCCGCTTGGAGGCGAACTTTGATACGAAGACGCTGGTTATGTTGAATTGACAACAGATGATAAACCACCGCAAAACGATACCCTTCCGACACCGGCTCCATATGACCTTCACCATCTACGGCCCGGCTAAAACCATGTCCAGATGCCGCTTTGGTTTCCCATGCGGAGCCGCCATATTCAGAATAATCGACACCACAAACATCCATGAGCTGATCAAAGCCAAACTGGTCACGTAACTGCTCACATACTTCCAGAATACTGTCTACAGGGACATGAAGCGTTATTTCTCCATGTAACAACTCATAATCAAGTAACACCTTGGAAAAGTGCTGTTCCAGTTTCGTCTGTAATGCTTCCATGATGACTGTTCCGCTAGGCTTCCTTGACCCGTGCAATTGTATTGGTACGACGTATTTTCTTTTGTAACTGAATAATACCGTACATCAGAGCTTCTGCTGTTGGTGGACAGCCTGGCACATAAATATCAACAGGTACTATACGATCACAGCCACGAACAACTGAATAGGAATAGTGGTAGTATCCCCCTCCATTAGCACAGGAGCCCATTGATATAACCCAACGTGGTTCAGACATCTGGTCATATACTTTACGTAATGCCGGTGCCATTTTATTCACCAGTGTACCCGCAACAATCATCACATCGGACTGACGTGGACTGGGACGAAATACCACACCGAAACGGTCGAGATCGTAACGCGATGCACCTGCTTGCATCATTTCAACAGCACAGCAGGCAAGACCAAACGTCATCGGCCATAGTGATCCAGTTCGTGCCCAATTGATTAACTTATCTGCTGAAGTAGTAACAACACCTTGTTCCAGGACACCTTCTATTCCCATTCCAATGCCCCCTTTTTCCACTCATAGATGAATCCCACAACCAATATTGCCAAAAACAGGAACATGGCGAGCAGACCAAACACACCAATATCATCAAGCACAACAGCCCAAGGGAATAAAAAGGCAATTTCCAGATCGAAAATAATAAACAGGATAGCAACAAGGTAATAACGCACATCAAACTTCATATGTGCATCTTCAAATGGCTCAAAACCACATTCATAAGTAGAACGCTTTTCATCATCAGGGCGGCGAGGTCCCAGAACAAAACCTGCTATCAATGGCATGATGCCAAAGCCGATTCCAATAATCACAAACAACAAAATTGGCAGATAATTCTCCAACATATAAGCTTATTCTTTTTGGTTGACGATAAATTACAGCGACTTACACTTTGTACAGTCGCCCTCCATCAAAACGATAATTTGATGATAACTAATACTACACAGAATAATGCCCAAAGAGAAGTGGTGTTTTAGCTATTTTTGTTGATCTTGATCCGCATCATTTATGACTCGTAAAAGCAATTTGTTTTTAGAGAAACTAACCATTAAGTCACTAGTTAGATAGAAGGAGGAAAGGATCAGTATACAAAATGTTTCGTCACAACAACTTCATTGCCCTTACCTTTATATTCAATTGAGTCAAAGCTAATCTTGCTACTCATAGCAATGCCTCGCCCATGCAGATCGAAAACTCTATCTGGCGATATTTCCAGATAATTCTGCCAGTCAAACCCCATACCATCATCAATAATTTGAAAACTCACATTCTCTTTTGAATGTTGCACCACCACTTTTACAAATTTATTGCGGTTTTCTGGCAACTTTTCTCTTTTATCAATTTCTTCATGCCAACGATGAGTTCGTATAAGTTCCGATTTATCTTGATAGCCGATTCCCAAATTCCCATGCTCCACCGCGTTGATAAAAAGTTCTGTCAAACCAAGATTAAGATCTTTATAGTCGGGATAAACATCTGCTAATTTAGAAGCTAGCACCCTACCTTCTTGTATAGTTTGGAATTTAAACTCGGCAAATTCCAACATGTTAAAAACTTGTGCTTGTTCCTGTGAGTCATCTGCAGAGTGGTGACTCATCATTTTGTATGCTTCGATAGAACTCTCAATGATGTCGAGCAAGACTTCTTTGTTAAATGGTTTGGTTAAATAATAATAGACGCCAGCTTGAATCGCTTCAATGATACTCTGGGCATCATCTACCGAGGTCTGAAAAATAACGGGCACGTGTGTGTACTGACTGTCTTTTTTAATTCGTTCCAGAAAGCCCATCCCATCAAGACGAGGCATTTGTCTGTCTAATAAAATAGTCGAGAAACTGTATTGTTGTGACAATAAGATCTCCCAGGCATGTTCGCCGTCTTCGGCGTGCACAGTCTCATAGCCAACGCTAGTCAGATTATCTTCAATCACATCTCGATTAAAGGCATCATCATCAATAATTAAAATTGTATGCTGTTGCTGGTTCTTCTCGTTAATCACTAACCCAATCACCTCCAGCTATATAATGCTCTATATGTTCTAACTGCAAACGCATTTTTTCAAAAATAGTTCTTGCGTCCACCAATGCTTCATCTCCTGCTATTTTCTCCAGAGATTGACTCAATTCAGCAAACTGCAATGCACCCACTGTACGTGCAGGAGATTTAATCTTATGACCCAACTTACATACTGTATCCATGTCCTTATTCTGCAATGCGACTTCAATGTCATTCATCGTACCCTTAGCTGAGTCCAAAAACTTATCCAGATACATTGCAAGTTTGTCGTGATCAGTGCTACCAATAATTTCAGCTAATATTGATACGTCAATCATAATCTGGTCATCTTTATCTGATTTTGGCTGTTCCGAAAATGTGCTAACATTTTTTTCTTCTACTCCCATGAGATCATCATTATCAACTAAGCTTCTAATTTTTGCATACAACACGTCAGGATCAATTGGTTTAGTAATAAAATCATTCATTCCTGAATCTAAACATGCCGTTCTATCTTCTAATGAGGCATTAGCCGTCATCGCTATGATAGGGAGTTCATCGTACCCCAAATACCGAATTTGTTTAGTTGCTTCCAACCCATCCATTTTGGGCATCTGCATATCCATTAATACACATATAAACGTATCTTTTCCCACTGCCTGAATGGCTTCCAGACCATTATTAGCTATAACAACATCAACTCCATACTTCTCTAAAAATCCAATTGCAACTTGTTGGTTAAATTGATTATCTTCTGCAACAAGAAGTTTTTTTCCAACAAGATCCATTTTGACATCTTTTTGTTTAATGTCTTCTAACATTGGTATTTCTATCACTTTTTTAATTTCAAAGGTAAACCAGAAAGTACTCCCTTTACCATAGTCACTCGAAACGCCTATATTACCGTTCATTAGTGTCACTAATTGTTTAGATATAGCTAGTCCTAATCCTGTACCACCATATTTTCGTGAAGTCGAATCATCTGCTTGTTGAAAAGACTGGAAAAGTTTCTTCTGTTGCTCATCAGTCATTCCTATTCCAGTATCTTCACATTGCATTTTGATACTGTATGTGACTTCATTTTCAGACAGTAATGTTGCTCTAACGACTACACTCCCTCCTCTATTCGTAAACTTAAGTGCATTGCCAATGAGATTAATTGCTACTTGGCTTAGTCGCGTCATATCACCCTCTGCATACAACAAAGCAATCTCATCAAAATCGATTTGTAAATTGATTTCCTTCTCTAGTGCCTTTTCAGAAAATATGCTTTGCAGTTTAATCCTCATTTCCTCGAAGGAAAATATATCTTTTTCTAGTGTGAATTTTCCGGCTTCTATTTTTGAAAAGTCCAGAATTTCATTAATGATGTGCAGTAAATGAGTAGCAGATAAATTAGCCTTTTCAATATAATCCTTTTGCTTTGGCGTTAACTCTGTTTGCATTACCAGGTGTGTCATACCGATAATACTGTTCATTGGTGTTCGAATTTCATGGCTCATGTTAGACAGAAAGTTACTCTTAGCTTTATTGGCTGCTTCGGCGGCTTTTTTAGCAGTCTCTAACTCAGATGTACGTGCAATTACCCGCTCTTCCAAACTTTCATTTAACTCACGCAACTCATTGTGTATTAGTTTTTGTTCAGTAAGGTCAAAACGAACAGAAAGATAATGGGTTGTTTTTCCTTTTGAGTCTTTCAGTGGAACAATTGCCGTATCAATCCAATAAAAATTGCCGGCTTTATTCTTATTGCAAATCGTGCCGTGCCACACTTTGCCGCTGGAAATAGTTTGCCACATCTCCTTATAAAATAAATCTGAGTGCATTCCCGATGAAAATAGTCGATGATTCTGGCCGATCAATTCTTGTTCCGTGTAGCCAGTTATGCTACAAAATTGTTGATTCACCTTAGAAATATTGCCCTCAAGATCTGTAATTGACACACTGGCATGTTCATCAATGGCTTTTATATAACTTGATAACTCCGCTAAGGAATCCATTAAAAGATCGTTAACAAGCGCTTGAGATTTCAGCATCTCTTTCTTATCTGTGATATCGGTGCCAATTGAAATATATCTAATTATCTTTCCATTCAGCGACTTGATAGGGAC
>Ga0224506_10000151_pt1 | contig 68509 bp, 56 predicted proteins | sample SF_Jan12_sed_USG_2_FD_169108 | JGI IMG/M metagenome (GOLD analysis project Ga0224506, IMG submission 169108) | Sediment microbial communities from San Francisco Bay, California, United States - SF_Jan12_sed_USGS_8_1 | ecosystem: Environmental > Aquatic > Marine > Sediment | place: USA...
GCGATACAAAGGCATCTACCCAATAAAAATCGCCGTGTTTGGTTCGATTCTTAACCAGGTTCATCCAGCTGCCATTTGCCTTTAAATGTTTCCATAAATCTTCAAATGCGGCGGTGGGCATTTCTGGATGTCTGACCACATTGTGATTTTTGTTGACCAGTTCTTCTGGATCAAATCCAGAAATATCAACAAATTCCTTATTACAATATTTAATAATTCCTTTTGAATCAGTGGTTGTCAGAAGATAGGTGTCATCTGCAAAAGTTTTTTCGATATTGGTGATTGGTAGATTTTGTTTCATTTATTTCACCCTAATTTAAATCACACGCACTTATTACAGAGGTTTTAGCCTGAACTGTTTTTAGTTAAATTCTGTTTAGCATAGAATTTTATGTTGGATTCTAGTGTGAACCGGTACTACTCTGGTTTATCCGGCTATATAGTCTGAATAGTCCTCTAGGCAAACGAGCTTGTTGTTTTATCTATTAACTATTTCGAGTATTTATTCAGAATTACTGAATTTATCGACAATAAAGACAAAAACTTGAATTATTGGATCAACAGGCGCAAAAAAATGCCCCGTCACCCCCTAATCTATTTCGACACTACAGATACAGGCAGCTCACTGCAATAATTTATTTCTTAAAGTCTCCCCCCACTTACAATAATACTTTAGTTCAGTATTTATTTAATTTCCACATCCATTAATTTATTTATAATATCTACAGGCAAAGGGAAAACGATGGTATTACTGCGGTCTCCGGCTATTTCGGTCAGGGTTTGCATGTACCTAAGCTGTAATGCTTGAGGCTGTTGTGCCAGTATTTCAGCGGCGCTCAGTAATTTTTCTGCGGCTTCGCTTTCACCCAGGGCATGAATTACCTTGGCTCGCCGTTCACGCTCGGCTTCTGCCTGCTTGGCAATGGCTCTAACCATACTTTCATCAAGATCAACGTGTTTGATTTCGACATTCGCAACTTTTATGCCCCAGGCATCGGTTTGTTTGTCCAGAATTAACTGAATATCTTCGTTGAGTTTATCCCTGGCCGATAACATGTCATCCAGTTCATGCTGACCCAAAACAGATCGCAATGTTGTTTGTGACATCTGGCTGGTAGCCTCCAGAAAGTTGGCAACCTGAATGATGGATTTTTCCGGATCGATAACCCGAAAATAGACAACAGCATTTACCTTAACTGAAACATTGTCTCGTGATATCACGTCTTGTGTTGGGACATCCATAACCACGGTGCGCAAATCCACGCGTACCATTTGTTGAACCAGCGGAATCACAATGATTAATCCGGGACCTTTTACCTTATAAAACCGGCCTAGCAGGAATATGACACCACGCTCATATTCGCGCAAAATACGAAACATGGTTACCAGCAACGATATGCTGGCTAAAACCAGTAGCGTTAGGAAATAATTGAAACCAAGCATAATTATCCCTCCTTTTTTTTAACCTTTAGATAAACGCCTTCGGCAGATAACACCTTAACGTGATCTCCCTGACAGAGTTCGTTATCGCTGTTTACCTGCCATAGTTCGCCATTAAGACGTACCATTGGCCGGTCTTTTGACACATATTCCACAGTAGCTTGTGCACCCTGTAATGCCTCCAGACCGGCTACCTGTTTTTGATTTCTGGCACGAATGGCCAGGCCGATGATCAAAATAAAAAACGCGGCACTGACCAGTGCAAGTGCAAATACAAGCGGTAGTGCAATTTGATAGGCCGGTAACGGGGTGTCCATTAAAATTATTGAACCAACAACAAATGAGATCATGCCGCCTAAACCCAGGGCACCAAAGCTGGGAGCAAATGCTTCAGCCACCATCAGCATGATTCCCAGTGCAATTAACGCTAATCCTGCATAGTTAACTGGCAGTACCTGAAAAGCATATAATGCCAGCAAAAGACAAATACCGCCGACTATGCCCGGAACGCCTACCCCGGGGTTGTAAAATTCAAATAACAGACCATAGAGTCCGGTCAGCATCAGTACATAAGCAATGTTTGGATTGGTTATCACCGATAGAAATTCACTGCGCCAGCCAGGCACTTTGGTAATGAATTCGACATCAAGGGTATCCAGCGTTACCGTCGTGGTTTCAAGCTGAATCGTTCTGCCATGCAATTGTGTCATCAGGGAAGGGGTATTATCGGCAAGAATATCGATAACATTCTGTTCCAGAGCGGCCTTTGCTGACAAACTGGATCCTTCTTGCACAGCCAAAGCGGCCCATTCAATATTTCTACCCCGCAGGCTTGCCAGACCTTGAATATAGGCGACCGCATCATTAATCACTTTCTTTTCCATGGCTGATTTTGCCAGCGGTTGATCGGATGTGTTATTAGGATCTTGCGGATTCGAAGGTAAGGTCGGCGGTACTATTTGCACCGGGGTTGCAGCGCCCAGGTTAGTGGCGGGTGCCATGGCCGCAATATGGCTGGCATATAATATATAGGTTCCGGCACTGGCTGCGCGCGAACCACTCGGATATACATAGGAGGCAACAGGTACATGAGATGCCAGTATTGTTTTAATAATGTCTCTCATAGACAAATCCAGTCCGCCAGGAGTGTCTATTTGAATAACAATCAAATGAACATTTGCGCTTGAGGCATTATCAATTTCTTGCATAATATAATCTGCGGTAGCCGGACCGATGGGGCCTTTAATATCTAGTATCCAAACGGAATTAGTCGCTGCGGCATCAGGTGATAACAGAAGGGAAAATGTTGTCACGAATGACATAAAGATCCGGGGAATATTCATCATTACACCGGCTGGTTGTATTAATATGAAGTATAGTGGCCGCATGGAATATGTGGTTGAAATGTCAAATTATTTTGGTATCAATTTGTAGCTGATAGATCTGAGAACTCAGCCATGGCTCATATTAAATGCTGGAGTATTTGATCGTTTGATATCGGGTCTCAACTTTTTTAAATTTAAGGAAGATAAATCTATTTGTTAAATGCATTGTCTTATTGTTTTAGTACTATACCCTATAGGCGTGCTCTAGAGGCACTCCCTCGTTTTGTCATTTATCTTTGATAGCTGGCTTAGCGCTCATATTTGAGGCGGCCCAATGACAAACCTTCGCTTACGCTACCAGACCCATGAGTTTGGCAGTATCGATATTCATCTTTGTACCTTACGGAATAACCAAGAGTTTCAAGATCCGAAAGGTGTAGCAAAAAATCTTGGAATATCATCGGCAGCCTGGCCGATATTTGGAATCATTTGGCCCTCAAGTCTAGTGCTTGCTCATTACATTTTGAATTACGATACCGGCTCTAAAAGAATCCTTGAAGTTGGCTGTGGTATGGCATTAACAAGTTTACTACTCAACAAACAATGTGCCGATATTACCGCTACAGATTATCATCCTGAGGCAAATAAGTTTCTAAATAGAAATACTACTCTCAATGGAGATAAGCCAATTACTTTTGAGCAAGTAGACTGGGCAGACAAAAGTGATACATTAGGACGTTTTGATTTAATTATTGGCAGTGACCTATTGTATGAAGATAGTCATATTGATCTGCTGGCGAGTTTTATTGAAGGGCATGCCAATCCAGAATGTGAAGTTGTTATTGTTGATCCTGGGCGGGGGAGAAAAAATAAGTTAAGTAGCAAAATGGTAGCGTTTGGTTTCACCGTTTCAAGCCCTACAATAGGACTGATCGACTATTTAACAAAAGAATTTAAAGGGCATGTTTTGAAGTATAAACGTTGAATAATGGACTGCCTGGGTGTGAATTCACATTTAGGCAGTCCAGTATTAGTATGTTTTTTTAAAGCTTACAGTGGTACAACTTTGTTTGCGCATGGGCCTTTCTGGCCCTGACCCACTTCAAACTCGACTTTCTGACCATCACTAAGTGTTGCAAAACCGCCACCACTTTGAATTTCAGAATGGTGAACAAATAGGTCTTTGCCGCCATCTTCAGGGGTAATAAAGCCAAAACCTTTATCTGCATTGAACCACTTAACTGTACCTTTACTCATTTCATTTACTCGTTTTATTGGTGAAAATAGAAAGTATGAATTCGAATTCACCCGTTCGAATACAATTGAGAATGTTCGATAAAGAACCTAATGCCTAAAAGCTGCTGCGCTATGTGATTGCGTTAACTTATTTAGCTTTCTGTTGCGAGACTTAATATCTCTCTCAACAACTTGAGCTACAGGATCCTCGACCACTTCAGAGTATAGCTTAACTTCGGCTATCGCTAGTCTTTTGTCCAAATTAAATCAGTACCAAACAATAGTCGCCTAATGATCTACTATGAGGGATATCATGAGGCAGAAATCCGATTGATAGTGACCACACTGAAAAACTGAAAGTTATTTATATGTTATTTATTCATTCATTGGTCTTTCATGAGAAACCGTTGAATAAACGGTATTACTTTACAGGGCTATCAGCAAGTTTGGTGCTCAGGATTTATGTTATTTTACCTGGTTTTTTAATCAGTCTTAAAGAAACAAACAGCACAGAGCCTAGCGCAAAGCCAATACCTAAATCGGCTAATAGCGAGGGTAAGAAATCGCTCCAGTGATGCAACGTCTCAATATTGTGAGTATAGATGCCACCGCCAACCAAAAGCATTGCAATCGTACCTATGATGCCCAGTAGTCTAACGATTTTTGGCAGAGCCGCTACGAGTAATTGGCCCGAAGCTCTCATTAGTTTTGCGGATCGGGCATTCATTAAGGCTGATTTCTCAATTAAAAGAAGCCCGACATCGTCCATTCTAACTAGTGCAGCTACCAGACCATAGACGCCAACGGTTGCTACCATGGCAATTAAACTGACGACCATGATTTGAACCAACATGTGTTGCTCTAGTACGGTTCCTAAAGCAATGACGATAATTTCAATAGAGAGAATAAAGTCTGTGCGAATAGCAGATCGTATTTTAGATTGTTCCTGCTTTAATATTTCCAGTTTATCGGTAGTTTGTTTTGCAGCAATATGCGGTTCTTTATGAGGCAGTATCCATTCGATGATTTTTTCAGCACCTTCAAAGCACAGATAGGCGCCACCAATCAACAAAATCGGGATAATGAATTGTGGTAAATAAGCACTCAACAGAAATGCAAGAGGTAAAATGATTATCTTATTTATAAGTGAGCCCTTGGTTATTGCCCATACAACAGGAAGTTCTCTGGACGCATGAAATCCGGTCGCCTTTTCGGCATTTACTGCCAGATCATCTCCCAAAATAGCAGCTGTTTTTTTTGCCGCCACTTTACTCATGACGGCTGTGTCATCTAATAACACGGCAATATCATCAAGAATTGCAAAAATGCCACTAGCCATAAATTTGTTAATCCTTTTCGTTTGTTAAAAAATGGCAGGAATGTCTTAAAGAAAACATGCTATCCAGCCATACTTAAGTTCGGTTAGATCGTCTCATATTAACAACAATAAGTCCTATGTAGTGTATTTAAGTGCGTAATGTCCTCATTTACTGACTCATCGTGATATCAGCAACAGAAAGAGGGGAATTGCGAAACAAAACATACGTATAAGAATTAAATCGGTTTCTTGTATCGAATCGCCGAAGAGGTTTTAGATAGATTTTTGAAACCGATACCATACCGTTTCGATAATGCCGTGTTGCCATTGTTAGAGGCGCTGACAGCGGTTAGGAATTTGAAGCTACCAGGGCCGCCGCCGGAATTCAATTTTTACATGACGTATAACAAAATGAACGGGCAACATCAGCATTAGACCGAGTTGCCATATTTTCTTCGATAACGAGGCAGCATACTTTCATTGCCGACCAATCCACCCTGATGAATATAAATAATATCTTCTCTGGGTTTTAGGTCTTTGCTGTTTTTCTGATTTAAATAGGCCAATAAATTAAGCCAGCCCAGTGGATCATAAAGCAATTCAAAATCAATGTCGGTTTGTAATTTCAGCTGTTGCCATATCTGGTAAAACTCTGGATAAAGCTTGCCAAAGTGATACTTTTTTTTGAGTGTCAGGATCTCGGGCCAGTCACTTTGATTGGCGCTCAACTCAGCAAACTGTTTTTGCAGATAACGGTCATCGCCAACACAGGCACAGGTGAGCACTTTAAATGGTAATAGCGTTTGTAAAAAAAGTGCTGTAGTTCCTGTACCAGAGGGCAACATAACAACCGGATTTTCTAGATTGTTTAATGAACAATATTCTTTAATTTCTTTTGCTAGCTGTGTAATGCCATGTTTTGCTTCAAAACACCGGCCACCCTCAGGAATAAAGAAGGTATCTGAAGGTAAATCTTTGGCTTTTGCCCGCATTACGTCATCTAGGTTGGTCTCAAGCTCGATATCTTCTGCACAGACGTCAACAATATTTGCTCCAAGCGCTAGCGCGCCACGATAATTGCCTGTAGGGTTTTTCTTTAGCCAGTCTGGAATTCGCTGAACATAAAAATCCAACTGCCAATTTTTGAGTTTGGCGAGCGCCGCTAACGCATAAAGCAAGTTAGCCTGAACAGAGCCATGACCAATAATCTTATTGATATTTGGCAGGTCAGTATCCAGAAAATATCCTAATTTTCTCGCCTTGTTACCTGAAAAATGATGGTTCAATAAATCGTCACGTTTGATATGGATGTTAAAACCGTTGACCTGAACCGCTTGCATTGGAGATTCGATAAATAGGGAATTAACTGTCATGTTAGGGACCTGATTCAGCATATGGCTATTCAATACTTGTTGTCTGTGACTTATTTTTTGGAATTTTATAGAAGTATACCTAATATCAGTCGTTCAGCACCTATACGTTGTTTCGCAGTAACCTGTCACTCTATCCCTTTGACAAATCTGCTGTAAGGTTGTTGCCATGAGCCATGGTTAGTCGGATGATATGGCCATCACCACAAACGTTCGTCTGTATAAATAATAGGCTGAATAACATCAGGTGGTGAATCACCGCTGTTTTGTTAAAGAAATTTATATTTAAGGACTAAAACGAATATGGGTAAAAAACTTCACTGGATCGGGTAAATGCTTTGCCAGTTAGTTATCCAGTGTGCCGGAACGCAATACGAATCTGCTTTTCCGTTTCAATAATAGCAAATAGTGCTACGCCGATAGCAATAACTAATAATCCGTCTTGAAACGGTATAGGTTCTGTTGCGAAAATCGCTTGAAACGGTGTCAGGTAAGTGATTGCAAACTGCGCTAGGGTAATGGCAATCACGACTATCCAGATTACCTTTGTTCCTCGAAGCGCTTTCCAGGTTAGCGATCTACTGTAGATATTGCGGATGTAGAAAAGTTGGAATATCTCCATCACGACTAATGTGTTTAATGCCAGGGTTCGAGCCAGATTTACCGAATATCCGAGATCAATAGCATAGTAATAAATGCCGTAAACTCCGCATAGGAACAGTAGCGAAACAAAAACGATTTGCCATACCAGTCTGCCACTCAATAGTGGCTCGTTTCTCGAACGCGGTGGGCGACGCATGGTATTATTTTCCGTTGGTTCAAAAGCCAAGGCCATGCCCAGGGTTACGGTGGTAATGAGATTAATCCACAGGATCTGCACGGGTGTGATAGGTAACGTCATACCAAGAAATAACGCCACTATTATGGTTAGGGCTTCACCGGCGCTGGTAGGTAGTGTCCAGCTTATGACTTTTATTAGGTTGTCATAAACAGTACGTCCTTCGCGAATAGCTGCAACAATAGAAGCGAAATTGTCATCGGCCAGCACCAGATCGGCGGCTTCCTTTGCAGCTTCAGAGCCTTTAAGGCCCATCGCTATACCTGCATCAGCCCGTTTGAGTGCCGGAGCATCATTAACCCCGTCCCCTGTCATCGCCACTGTCATATCATGTGCTTGCAGGGCGGTAACAATACGCAGTTTATGTTCTGGGCTGGTGCGGGCGAAAATATCACAGTCAAGGATAATATCTTTTAATTGTTGGTCATCCATGCTATCCAGATCATCTCCGGTAAGAACCTTGTCCGGGTTCTTAAGGTTTATTTGCTTGCCTATTGCGGCTGCAGTCTTGGCATGGTCACCGGTTATCATTTTTACCCTGATACCAGCTTCATGGCATTCTGTTACCGCGGTAATAGCTTCGGTTCTTGGTGGATCAATCATTCCGACCATGCCTAGCATTGTGAGTGTGCCTTCAACATCTTCTTGTTCCAGTACAGTGTGTTCCGGCTGAACGGATTTCTCTGCCAAGGCTAATACGCGCTGTCCCTGAGCAGCTATGGCTTCAGCTTCCTGTTGCCAATAGTCTGCATCCAGTTGTTGCTGTGCACCACTTTCATTACGCTGATTTTCACACATGGAAATAATGCGTTCAGGAGCCCCTTTTACAAAAACAAACGCCCGTTGCTCGTGATCATGGTTTAGGGTTGCCATAAACTGGTAACGTGCGTCGAAAGGAATCGTATCGGTACGAGTCCAGGCAATCTTCTCACTTCGAGTATCCAGATCCATTTTTTCGGCAAAAGAGATCAGAGCTCCTTCCATTGGATCGCCTTCTGCATGCCAAACACTGTCTCTCTTTTGTAATGCTGCATCATTGCAGAGAGCCGCGGCACGGGCAAGCTGTGCCAGCACAGAATGCCTGGATGGTGTTATATGAGCATTTTCAAGTTTTAGTATCCCTTTTGGTTTATAACCATAGCCCTCGATGGTAAAAAGATGTTGTTGGGTTAGAACTGAAACAACCATCATTTCATTGCGTGTGAGTGTGCCTGTTTTATCCGAACAGATAACTGATACCGAGCCCAGTGTTTCGATGGCAGGCAATCTCCGAACGATTGTGTGTCGTCTTGCCATAGCTTGTACACCTACAGCAAGGGTAATGGTGAGAACGGCAGGTAAACCTTCAGGAATAGCGGCAACAGATAAGCCCACCACCGACATGAATATCACTTCAAAATCGTGATGACCGAAGTAATAACCATATACCAATAACAGGGTGGCAATCAGTAAAATCACCAGGGTTAGCCATTTGGCAAAGATACCCATTTGTTTGACTAGTGGCGTGGTCAGCGTTTCCACATTAGATAGCAGATTACTGATTCGCCCTAATTGTGTATCGCCACCAGTTGCTACTACGACTCCATTCCCCTGACCTGATGTGACTAGTGTGCCGGAAAATGCCATACAGGAGCGATCACCAAGGGGTATTTGTTTAGCGACTGGTCTGGTCTGTTTTTCAACAGGTATGGATTCCCCAGTCAGAATCGCTTCCTGCACTGACAAGCCATGTACTGTCAACAGACGCAAATCTGCCGGAACTTTATCTCCGGCTCCAAGTACCACAATGTCACCTGGAACCAGACATTCGCCATCAATACTGACACGCTCACCGTTCCGAATGACATGGGCTTGAGGCGAAAGCATTTGGCGAATAGCATCCATGGCCTTTTCGGCCTTGCCTTCCTGAATAAAGCTGATAATAGCGTTCGTAATGACCACAGCTAAAATGACACCCGTATCCACCCAGTGATCCAGAATTGATGTGATCAGTGCAGATCCAAGAAGTACATAGATGAGAATATTATGAAATTGCATTAAAAACCGCATTAACGCACTGCTCTTTGCTGCTTCAGGCAAGTGGTTGGTACCGTAAACAGAGAGACGCTGTTCAGCTTCATGCTGATTCAGTCCAGAAGCCGAGGTGTTGAGGTGTTTAAGTGATGCTTTAGCAGACATATTGTGCCAAATAATAGGCATCTTTTTTGTTGTTTCTGTGTGCATTTCTGTCTTCTTCCGCTATAAAACCTGTTGGTATCCCCCTGATGGACCCGATCCCCTCCGATTGAGCGTCAAGTGAAGCAAATATTTCGTATTAAAAATTTGCAGGAAAGCTGTTTGACATTAAACAGATCAGGACATCTTATCTGCCCCGGTTTGTCTCCCTTTTCCTGTTTCTTGATTTTCACAGTAATGCCCTTCCTGTGGTGATTAGTATTGCTGACGACGTGAATATTATTGGACATATTCTGAATGGTAATAACTTGATTCTAAATCCAGTGAATAACGATATGGCTGTAAGTGCGATCAAACATGCTGATGCTGATAAATATACGAGGGTAGCAATAATGTTTTGTGCTTCTATTACTGCCGTTAGTGTCACTAGAGTCCCGATAAATATTAACGTGATACCTTCGATAATCCGCTTCATAGAAAGAATATTACGATTATCTTCGCTAATCTCTCCGAAACCCTGAAGAACTGATCGTTTAGGAAAAAGATGTGCAGCTCCCCATATAAAGGGAAAGGCAGCTCCGATTAAAATGACAATTTCTGTTTTCATTGATTGCCACCTGATAGTTGTTAACAGGGGGTGTGCTCTCAGTGTAGCCTGCTTGAAATTGTTAGGTAGGTTTGATAGGTTTTAAATTTGGTTTGGGTTGATTGGCGTCATGATTTTTCGACCAAACTACAGGTTAGGCTACGGAATCTGGTGAATATTTAATAGCTCAACAATCAATACCAATTTATTCTGCAAGTTATTCATAAATATCAATAGTCGTGTCTTTAGTGAAAATCAGGGCATAATCGCCATTGAATAGGCAGGGCGCTGTAATGATGTCATCATCAATATTAGGGGAACTGGAAGAGGTGCCTGAACAATGTCAGGCACCTGGACAGAGGCTAGGCTATGTCTTTACGATGTACTTCATGCAGCTTTTCTATAAGCTGATCTTCCCATAGGAAACGGGACTCCAATGCTTCACCCAAAGCCGAAAGGTCTTTAGATAAATGGGTTCGATCTTCACGGCTTAGTGATGCTGACAGGTATTTATCATTGAAATCAAGTGCAATCTGTGTATTTTTTTCTATAAGAGGATACAGTTTTTCGTATACCTGAATGCCTTCTTCATCGCCGAACTCTTTAGCTTCTTTGATAAGGTGCTCATAAACTTCAAAGTGACCGGCAGATACATAGTCAACCAGTATTTGGCAAAGTAATTGTACTTTTTCGCCAACAGTCGCCGGAGAGTTCTGAAATTCATCCAATCCTTCAATAGAACAATATTTAACGAGTAAATCTTGTCGTTCGTTGAGCCAACGGTCGATAAGATCGTGCACGCCACCCCATCGCTCTTGCGCTGACTTGCATGATTCGAGCATGATGAATTCCTTATGTTCATTATTGATTATTTAACTATTAGTCGCATTTTAGAACTCTTAAGATGGAGTCACAACCAGAATCTAAAGATTAATACGATTTTCCTGATTTTAACAAGTCGCCTTTCCATAATTGTAGCAGTTGGAACAGGATTACAAATATAAAAGTAACCAATACCCAGCCTGGAATTGTCAGACCAAGTAGGCTCCATTGAATATCTGCGCATTCACCACTACCTCTTAGTACGGTTGTGATCATTTTTTGAAATGGGAAGGCTTCCATCATATAAGCCAAATCAGGGCCACAGGCTGGAACTTCGTCTGCGGGCATGTTTTGAATCATGATATGTCGAATCGCGATGCCGGCACCAAATAAGCTGGGTAACAGACCCAATAATGCATAAATGCGAATTCCGGTAGAACCCGGGTTATGAATGGCAGCAAGTAAAAAGAATAGCCCAGCCCCTATTAATCCAACACGTTGGAAAATACATAAAGGGCAGGCGGTCAGGCCTAAATAACCCTGAAAGTAATAAATTGCTATCAAAATTCCCAATACGGTCGATAAGAATGCAAAGAGATTAAGTATTCTGAGACTTATTTGGTTAATTGCCATTTGTATGAAGCATCCATGGTGGTTAATATGATAGGCAGGATTTTACCTGATTTATATTTTACTAGCTAAGGTAGATCTGAGAATAAATTGTAATTAATTGACTGGATTCTGACATGAAACAATGGGTCGTAGTATTTATCGCATTAATAATGGCGACTGGAAGTCAGGCTGCCCCTGTATATATTGAATTGGCACCCGAATTTGTGGTGAATTATGGTGATAATGGTCGTCTTAAATATATGAAAGCTCAAGTTACCATTCGTGCTGTTGATGATGAAGCTGCATTGGAAGTGAACTATCATTCGGATTATTTACGACATGAGCTGATTATGCTGTTTAGTCGCCAATTGCCCAGCATTATCAACTCACCTGAAGGAAAGGAAGCCATGTTAAAAGAAGCGACTAAAGCGGTTCAGCGAATCATGCGAAATGAAACGGGTCGACCTATGATTGACCAGGTTTTATTCACGAATTTTGTCGCGCCCTAGCTTGCACATCACTCTAGTGGATTCACAATGTGCAAGTTGTAATAGCCCATATGTCTATTGTCATGCATTAACCACAATATTTATCGTCTTGATGCTGATAGTCCTCGATAAAAGTATCGAAAGGGATTTCGTCAGCAGCTTCCAGTTCGGCTTGTTCCTGGTGTGATTTGATCGCTAGCGCTTCTAATTGAGCGTATCGCTCAGCAGAAAGAGGAACCTTGTTAAATGTTTTCTGATGCTGTTTGGCGAGATCGAGCATGATATCAGTATAGTCTTCACCCTGTTCTAGCCTCTTTCTGAGTTTATTGGACGCAATGGTTTCAGGGTTGTCAGCTTTATGTTGTGCCGCTGCCACGGCTGATGCGAACGTATTAGTTGATCTGACTTGATCAACAGTATTGGCTAGTTGACCTATGCTATCGAGTCGCTCTTTAATCATCTGTTGTATGGGTTTTTTCTCACCCTGATCGAATAACTGCAGATCCGGACGCAAACCATCGTGAACCACTGTTTTTAAGTTGGACTTGAGTTGATTGGCTTCATCAATAGAAATAGTTTGCTCGGATTCCAATAAGCACCAGGTTAAAAATATTTCCAGGAAATGTATACTATCTTTTGAGATTCCCAGTGGCTCGAATGGATCGAGATCCATACAACGAATTTCAACGTATTCAACGCCTCGAATTTTGAGTGCGCAGACCGGCTTTTCGCCCGAACCTGTTACTCGTTTGGGACGCACGTCACTGTAGTACTCATTTTCAATCTGCAAAATATTACTGTTAATCTGCATGTATTCGCCATTTTTCTTTTGCCCGAGAGCCTGATAGGGCTCATGAACCTGGTGTATGGCTTTTCGCAGAGAACTAATATATTCATCCAGACCATCGAAACTTACGTTTAAAACGTCTTGTGCCTTGTTGGTATAGCCCACATCACTCATACGAATGGAGCTACCATAGGGAAGGTATTTTGTGTGCTTGCCGGTAGGTTTTAAACTGTTATCAGCATCGATAAAGCTATTGTCAATCGCGGGGGAGGCTCCAAATAGATACATAAGCAACCAGGAATGGCGTCTAAAATTCCGGATCATACGAAAATAGCTGGCTGACTGAAATTCATTTAACGGCAATGTACTGTTTTGCTGCTCATAGTAATGCTGCCAAAAAGACTCAGGCATTGAAAAATTAAAGTGTAATCCGGCAATAGATTGCATGATTCTGCCATACCTATGCCACAAGCCATGACGGTATATGTGTTTCAGCCGACCTATGTTGGATGAACCATATTCAGCAATATGAATGTCAAGCTCATCATCAATAATAGCGGGCATACTACCAGGCCAAATCAGTTCGTTTTCTGCTATGTTCTGGTAGGTAAACTGATGCAGCTCTTGCAAGCAGGTCACCAGATCATCAGTAGAGGCTTTAGCGGGAGTAATAAACTCAAGCAGGGCCTCGGAGTAGTCGGTAGTTATCATTGGGTGCGTAAGAGCCGAACCCAATGCTTTCGGGTGAGTGAGCTGGCTAATTTTTCCTTCAGGCGTCACTCGTAGCCCTTCTTTTTCGATACCACGAATAAATTTAAGGCTGTCTGCCGGTATGCTTTTAATCCACTTATAATCTTGATCTGAAATTTTAATCAAAGTCTTGCTCCTACGCCGCCATTATTCGCCATTACAGTCGTTTCTTGTTCTGAGTTTTTGCTTGAGAGAATAAGGCTGCCATGGTATTGCTGCCGTTGTCCTGGTTTTTATTCAGGTTTCTTTGTTGCCGGGGACGAGCTGTATCCTGTTTTGAATTGTCTGCAAGTGAGATGTCATCATCCAGTCTCATGGATAACGCAATTCGCTTTCGAACAATCTCAACATCCATCACCTTTACTTTAACAATATCACCTGCCTTTACCACCTTGGCCGGATCGTCTACAAACTGGTGACTGAGTGCCGAAATATGTACCAGACCATCCTGATGGACTCCTATATCGACAAAGGCTCCAAAGTTAGTGACATTAGTGATAGTGCCTTCTAACACCATGCCAACCTGAAGGTCTTTCATTTCCTCGACGCCTTCCTGGAACACCGCTGTTTTGAATTCTGGTCTAGGGTCTCTTCCGGGCTTTTCGAGTTCAGAAAGAATATCTTTTACGGTTAGCTCACCAAACTTGTCATCCACCAGGTCTGAAACCTTTACACTACGGATCGTCGATACATCACCAATAAGGCTAGCTAGAGGCTTGCCGGTAAACTGACTTATTTTATCAACCACGGCATAGGATTCAGGATGAACACCTGATGCATCCAGTGGATTAGAACCATTGTTAATGCGCAGAAATCCAGCGGCCTGTTCAAAGGCTTTAGGGCCAATACGAGGTACGTCATTTAATTGCTTGCGACTAGCAAAGAAGCCGTTTTGATTTCGCCAGCTAACAATGTTTTCTGCCATTGTGCCAGACAACCCGGCAACCCGGCTTAATAGTGGGGCTGATGCGGTATTAATGTCCACACCAACGCTGTTTACGCAGTCTTCAACAACGGTATCCAGTTGACGTGCTAATGCGGTTTGCGAAACATCATGCTGATATTGACCAACGCCAATACTTTTTGGGTCGATCTTAACCAGCTCAGCTAGCGGGTCCTGCAAACGTTTGGCAATGGATATGGCGCCACGAATAGTCACATCAAGGTCAGGAAATTCTCGGGCTGCGAACTCGGATGCCGAGTAAACTGATGCACCCGATTCACTTACTATGACTTTTTGTGCCTTTAATTCCGGGTTGTTTTTTAACACCTGAGCGACAAATCGTTCAGTTTCTCTGCTTGCTGTGCCATTGCCAATAGCAATGAGCTCTATGCTGTGTTTCTTACACAAAGCAGCAACCACCAGTTCAGACTCTCGAATTTTATTCTGCGGAGGATTTGGGAAGATAGCACCATGATCCATTACCTTACCTGTGCCATCAATAACGGCAATCTTCACCCCGGTTCTTAATCCTGGATCTAATCCCAGTGTTGCTTTAGGGCCAGCAGGCGCTGCTAGCAATAAATCTTTAAGGTTACGTGCAAATACATTGATCGCTTCGGTCTCTGACTGACTGCGAACCTGCGCAAGTAGTTCAGACTCCATGTGATTCAGTAGTTTGACCTTCCAGGTCCAGCGAACCGTATTGGCCAAAAAGGCATCACCCGGACGGTTTAAATCTTTAATGCCGAATTGGTCGGCAATGATACTTTCGCAGGCAGATGGAGAGCCAGTCTCTTCACCAGCCACTTTAAGAGACAGTTGTAAGATACCTTCATTACGGCCTCTAAGTACCGCGAGAGCCCGATGGCTGGGAACCTTGTTAATGCGTTCACTGTACTCAAAGTAATCTGAGAACTTGGCACCAGTAAATTCCTGTCCGGTTATTACCTGGGTTGCAATCTCGCCTTCCTGCCATAAGAACTGTCGAAGTGAGGCCAATAACCCGGCATTTTCTGCAAAACGTTCCATTAAAATATAACGGGCGCCATCAAGAGCTGTCTTGGAATCTATAACGGCTCTATCGGCGTTGATGTATTGTTCTGCTTCTGCTTCTGGAACCAGTTGGGGGTTATTAAATAAAGCATCTGCTAGAGGTTCTAACCCTGACTCAATGGCTATTTGCCCTTTGGTACGGCGTTTTTGCTTATAGGGTAGGTACAGGTCTTCCAGTTCTGTTTTGGTTTTTGCTGCTTCAATTTGTTTTTTTAAGGGATCGGTTAATTTTCCCTGTTCTTCGATGTTTTTCAAAATCGCCAGGCGACGATCATTCATGTCTCGTAAATAACCCAGGCGATCTTCAAGTTGACGTAGCTGTGTGTCATCCAGTGATCCGGTTACTTCTTTTCGATAACGCGAAATAAATGGAACCGTAGCACCTTCGTCTAACAGTGCGATAGCGGCACTTACCTGTACTGGCCGAACGGAAAGCTCTTCAGCAATTTGTTGAATAATCTGTGACATGCAATAACTCAGTTTATGTTTTTAAAGTGGTCGGCAAACATCTGTTCAATGTAGTCTGCCTCAAAGTGGTAATGGCTGTTACAAAATTGACAATGAACATCAATACAGTTCAGCTCTTCTAGAATCTCGCGTACCTCATCAATGCCCATCTGTAATATGGCCGTTTTGGAACGTTCTTCAGAACAACTGCACTTAAAGCCTAGTTCTCTGGCATCGAACAATCTCAACTCTTCTTCATGAAAGAGTCTAAACAACAGGGTTTCGTTGTCGAGATTGAGTAGTTCGTCATCTTTAATTGTTGACGACAGGTGTTCAATGCGTATCCAGTCTTCGCTGCTACTGTCTTTCGATAGCTGAGAATGTTCGGCACTTTCTGGCATGGCTTGAATCATGTAACCCGCAGCCTTGCCATTATCAGCGTTCAACCAGATCCGTGTTTTAATTTGTTCAGAATGTTCGAAGTAGGACTCAATTGCCCCGGCAATACCGGTTTCCAGGTCAAAATTGACAATCCCCTGATAACGGGATCCTTTGTCGGGCAATATACTAATAGCTAGTTGAGGCTCATAAAGTAAGGGTTCGGCATCACTAAAGTCATCATTGTAACGCGCAATCGCCCGTAAACCGGCTTGATGATTACATTCAGCCATAAGCGTTCTTAGTTGTCCTTTGGCGGTCAATTGAATGATCAGGCTGCCATCAAATTTAATAGATGATGATAAGAGGGCACTGGCTGCCATAAATTCTCCGATCATTTTTTGTATCTTTTCAGGGTAATTGTGTCGATCAAGAACCGCCTTGTATGACTGATCCAGGCCCACAATTTCTCCACGAATGGCGAAATGATTAAATAGAAATCGCTGAGTAGAATCTGGGTTGCTCATGGTTATAACCTTATGTTTGGACTCAAAACTCGGTTTGTTGGTTCTGATCGCCTTTAAATTTGTGTATGTCGCGTCTGTGTTTTTTTGTTGGTCTGCCTTCAGGGCCCTGATTTGCCAGTGATTGACTTTTTCTCATAGCCGTATTTAATTCTCATTTTTCTGCTGACTCAGCGGTTTCATTGTAGGGCCTTTGGGCCTCGGGTGCCCCTCTTCGCTGATCAGAAAGCTCCATTATTTCGACTGTTTTTTCATCCCAGCCTGTTCATAATCGAATTAATGCGCCAAGTTTTACATTCTTTGATGGTCGCGTCCGTGAAGCATTGCAATGTACCTTGCCACCTTCAATCGCTTGTTTGGCTAGTGAACGGGTTTTATAAATGCATGCTGCCCATGTCTTATATGTAACTGATTTTCGTATCCTTTGGTCGAGTAAGTGAATAAAAGTCCTTTATAGATGGGCCTCTGCTGCACTTTCAATACCGAAAAACAATAGGAAAATTAAGATACATTATTTGGTCGCCTGATTTTAGCAACTGAAAGATCCTTGAGCATACAATATTGGGATTTATCGTTACTTTAAAAGGACCTATTGGTTATTTATTTTGAGTAATTCTCTTCGCTGCTTTTTATCAGGTTTATGATCTGGTCTCGGGCTATAAAAAGCACTTAGCTTTCTGGCCTCTTGATTATTAATTCGCTGTTCTATGCTGCTTTGGGTTTCCTCATACAAGGTCTGTGCTATCTGTACGTTGCCACGTTGATCGCTAATATTTTTAACAATCACCTCTTTGTAATCGTATCCGGCGGGAAATTTGATTAGCGCAGCAAGTTCAACTACTTTGCTTGGTTTGCAAGACTGTCCGTTATATTTAACCTTGCCAGAAGCTATGGCACTTCTAGCCAAAGAACGTGTTTTAAAGAACCTACAAGCCCACAAATACTTATCTAATCTAACATTCATAAAATATCTACATTTGAGGTTTTAACATCCCGGTGTTTTTAACCAGGCTCTTTTCTAAAGGGTAGAGGTCAGCAAAATACTTTTTAGGGAGTGGAGTACTTTTCAAACAGGTCATCCAAGGGCTATTTTTGCCATCTATGCGCTCCACAGGTGCCTTCGATAATAAATACATCTAAACTAGCATTCAGCAGTTCTTTCAAGTATCTCATTTGCTAATGGTAGTGGATAACTTTTCCAATTGCTTCAGATATCCGACCAGACAAGTCCTTATTTCAGGAGTTCCACATATGAGTCAGTCAGTATTTAAAGTATATTATCTCACTATAAGGGATTTAACATGTCTACTGATCCGCTTTTTTGAATTGGAACTCAATATCATCACCTTAATATATCTTGAGGTTTAAACCGAAATATTCCACTAGACCTTTTTCTGCAGATCAACTAATGAATATTATTTTGCTTTGCACCAATGGATGCAAAGCCATTTTTCACTCCCTTGATCCTGGCAATCCCATTCTGAAAATTAATTTTAAAAGATACCTGAATATATTCAATTTAAAGTGGGTAGAAAACAGATCCCTTTTTGGTGTGGTTTCAATCGGTCAACACAACAGGTTGATATCACTCCCAAACGACTGATTTATTCAGCCTGATTATTGGAGTTTCTGGAACACCGAATTGCACGTAGAACATCAGATGAGGTGATGCAATGGAAAAATCTGGATATAACTAAAGACCTTTACACGAATAGCCATTTATTGAACCTTTGAGCGTTACAAAATGGAAATCAGTAAATTGACCCGCTTACGATGCCGTTGTGCAAAGGTCTCTCTATACTTTCTATCGGGTATTTTATTTTGGCTATTATTCGTTGGTTTGTTGCCACATTGATTCTGTTCTTTGAAAAAGTATTGAGCCAAAAAAGTGTTCTAGGTGATGCAGACTCCCTGGCCAGGATTGATGAAAAAAACCGCAAAGCTGACCTTGTTTCAATAAAATACCTGTCCGTTCTGTGTGAAAGTCTGTATGAATATGAAGCGACAGAGGCTGATAGTTGTCATCAAGAATGAAAAACGTAACGATGAGGCACGAGGAGCGTTGTTAGCTGGTGGTAAGCTAAAAAGTATCTGTGTAGAGGCCAAATTCAAACTGGCCACTAACTTAATCCTTTATTGGTACAACCATAACAGGGAATTTACTTGAATGGATGACTTTGTTGGCGTTTGACCCCAGTATAAACTGACCCATTGCAGAATGGGTTCGACTTCCCATAACAATCAAATCTGCCTGCTCTTTCTGAGCCGTTTGTAAAATTACATCTTCCACTTGCCCAGTGATAACTTTTATTTCTGTTGTGAAATTGAGCTTAGTATCTTTAAACTCCTCCTCCAAAAATAAGTCTATTCGTTTCTGGATCAATTTTTCAGCAGCGACTGCATCTTCCTTAAATGAATTGTCTATGGTTGATCGCTCAACGTTAACGCCAATAATATTATGAACATAGTCGGAAATAGGTTCAAGAATATGCAGGCAAATCAACCTGGCATGTTGCACGTTAGCAATTGAGGCTGCCATTCTTATTACAGGACGAGTCTTTTCTCCTAAATCAGAAGCATAAATAATCGTTTTTATTTGCGGTAACATCGGTCTACCCCTCATGCATTGTCAATAGGATTTACTAAGTAGCTTGCTTACCAAGTGACTATTTGTTTATGAACGTATATTTTAAATAATTTTGTAAGTAATCGGAAAACCGAAAACTTCCACACCGTTTCGGGTGGGAAGTTTTTCATACCGAAAATCAAATAATTTCTCTGTAAAGCTGTTTTGCGATCTCTACCGTCAGTTTCTTTGGATTTCCGTATACGCTAGGGTCTTCAATTGCCATCTGCGCCAATTTATCGATATGCTTGGTATCCACGCCAATTTCTCTGAGCTTTTTGGGTACGTTTAATTGCTCACTATATGAAACGATCCAATCATAAAATCCATCAAATCCGCCATCAATACCTAAATAGGATGCCAATAAACAAACCCGGTCTTCAATGGCGCTTCGATTGAATTGAATAACCGCGGGTAATGCTATGGCATTTGTCATTCCGTGAGGTGTGTTGTAAACCGCTCCTACCGGGTGCGACAAGGCGTGCACACCACCCAAACCCTTTTGAAAGGCGGTTGCCCCCATTGCCGCCGCGCTCATCATATGGCTTCGTGCTTCAATATCAGTGCCATCCTTGTATGCCTTTAGCAGGTTATCTTTAACCAATCGCATTCCTTCCAGAGCGATACCTTGAGACATTGGATGATAGTGCGGTGAACAAAAGGCTTCGAAAGAATGAATAAATGCATCCAACCCTGTTCCTGCTGTTATTACCGGAGGCATTCCAACGGCTAACTCTGGATCACAAATGACTATTGACGGTAATATTTTTGGGTGAAATATAATTTTTTTAACATGGGTTTCTGAATTAGTTAAAACAGATGCTCTTCCGACTTCAGAACCGGTTCCCGACGTTGTTGGTACTGCAATTATTGGTGCTATCGTGTCTGGATTAGCTCTGGCCCACCAGTCATCAATATCTTCATAGTCCCAAACAGGACGCGTCTGGCCTTGCATAAAGGCGATCATTTTACCTAAATCAATTGCAGAGCCACCACCAAACACAACGACTCCGTCATGATTGCCCTCTTTATATTTTTTAAGTCCAGCTTCCAGACAAATATCGTCCGGATTCGGGTAAACTTCGGAAAAAATTTCCCGGCCAAAGCCTCCGCTTTCTAGTATAGACAAGGCTTTTTCAGTAATGGGCAAGCTTGCTAATCCAGAGTCTGTCACTAAGAGTGGTTTTTTAATCTGTAAAATGTTACAGGCATCCGCTAATTCAGTGATTCGCCCTGCACCAAAACGAATGGCTGTTGGGTAGCTCCAATTTGCATTAAGAGTCATCTGATTTACACCTTTTTAAAATGGTAAGATTTAGGACGAGTCAGGTTTTGGAACCCGATTATTGATAATGATCCTCCACGGCCGGTATCTTTACAGCCTGTCCAGCATAGGGCGGGGTCAAGGTAGTCTGCACGATTCATAAATATCGTACCCGTCTCTAATTGTCCTCCAATATGGGCGGCTCGATCAGAATCGGTTGTCCACAATGAAGCACTCAACCCATAATCGGAGTCATTCATTAACGCAATGGCTTCTGCGTCGTCTTTTACTTTCATTATCCCAACAACAGGACCGAAACTTTCTTCACGCATTACCTTCATATCGTGTGAAACATTCACCAATATTTGTGGTGCCAGATAGGCGCCACCATCATCTTCAGGGAAAAGAGACGGATCAATTAAGGCTGTTGCGCCTTCTGCCAGGGCTTCATTAATTTGGTTTCTGACTTCATTTGCAAATCTAACACTTGCCATTGGACCAATGGTGGTTGATTCTTCTAAAGGATTTCCCAATTTATATGAACCGACAATTTCAACCGCTTTTTTGATAAAGTCGTCATAGAGGGATTCCACTACGTAAATTCGTTCAATACCACAACAGGACTGCCCGGAATTAAACATGGCACCATCGATCAACGTTTCAACAGCAGCACCCAGATCGGCATCTTCCATTACGTATCCTGGGTCCTTTCCTCCCAGTTCCAGGCCAATACCGCAAAACGTTCCGGCTGCAGCGCGCTCTATGGCCTTACCGCCACCGACGGATCCGGTAAAGTTGATGAAGTCGAAACTTCTTTCCTGAATTAACTGTTCCGTTGTTGAATGGTCGAGATATAAGTTAATAAACAGGCCCTGGGGTAATCCTGCGTCAATAAACGCTTTTTCCATTCGTTCACCGGCAAGCAGTGTTTGTGTTGAATGCTTTAACACCACGCCGTTTCCGGCAATCAAAGCCGGAGCAACCGAGTTAATGGCCGTCATATAAGGATAATTCCAGGGTGCTATTACCAAAATGACACCATGGGCTTCATGCTCAATTCTGCGACCAAATTGTTCGCTTTCTTCAATAATTATTGGCTTTAATGCTTCTTCAGCAATGTCAGCCATGTAACTGGCACGCTCATTTACACCATTAAACTCTCCACCATAACGGATAGGCCGACCCATTGTCCTGGCAAGCTCTGGAACAATCTCTTCATTCATCTCACCCAAGCTGGCTACCGCTTTTCTTACTTGCTCGATTCTTTTTTTAAGTGGTAGAGCATTCCATTTTTTTTGCTCTACTCGTACATTGGCGATTGAGGCTCTGGCAGACACAATAGATGTAATGGGTCTTTCCGCATATATCGAACCGTCAATCGGACTTATACATTTTAAGTTTTTGTGAATATTTGTCATCGGATTACACTCTTATTTAACACCGCTCAAATCCACGGGCTATTTCCCAATTTGTTACCACAGAATCGAACTCTTCCTGTTCCCATTCGGCTGCCCGAGTATAGTGTTCAATGACATCTTTACCCATAGCTTCCTGTAACATTTCTGAGTTCCGTAGTATTTCAGTTGCTTCTCTTAATGTATTGGGAATGTTTTTTTCTGAAGCCATTTTATATACGTCGCCATTGGCTGGCGGGTCGAGTTTCAGTTTTTCTTCTATTCCTTTTATTCCAGCGGCGAGTTGTGCTGCTATCGCCAAATAGGGATTGATATCTGAACCACCAATACGACACTCGACTCTAATGCCCTTTGTATTGGCACCACAAAGCCTAAATGCAGCTGTCCGATTATCGACCGACCATGTTTGTTTAGTGGGCGCAAAACTGCCTTTAGTAAATCGTTTGTAACTATTGACGTATGGCGCTAGGAACCAAGTATAGTCAGGGGAATATTTAATTAACCCGGCCATGTAATGTCGCATAACATCTGACATACCTAATGGATCGTTTTTATCGAAAAATATTGGCTCTCCATCTTTCCATAATGATTGGTGAACATGTGAAGAACTACCAACGCGATTGTGATCCCACTTTGGTAAAAATGTTACGGCGTAACCTTGTTGCCAGGCGATTTCTTTAATGCCATTTTTTGCAATCGTGTGGAAGTCTGAACAAATTAGTGCATCGGCATAACGGATGTTTAGCTCTTCCTGTCCTGCTTCTGCTTCACCTTTGCTGCATTCGATCGGAATACCTGCATTGAACAAATGATTACGAATAGGGCGCATAATGCCTTCTTCTTTAGTGGTTTGAAGTATGTGGTAATCTTGGTTGTAACCACTAATAGGATCTAACTTGGTATAACCATTTTTGCGGATTTCGTCAAAACTATTTTCAAATATAAAAAACTCAAGCTCTGTTGCTGCCATCACATCAAAACCCAAGTCCTTTAGTCGTTTAATTTGCTTTTTAAGAACAGCTCTTGGTGAATGAGAAACAGGATCACCATGATGATCCTGGATGTCAGACAATACCATAGCAGTACCTTCTAGCCAGGGAACATAACGAATTGTTGATAGGTCAGGTTTCATGACGTAATCGCCATAACCTTTCTCCCAACTGGTCGAAGCGTAGCCATCTGGCGTAGCCATTTCCAAGTCAGTCGCTAATAGATAATTACAACAATGCGTTTCTTTATAAGAGGTATCAATAAAATTTTGAGCATGAAATCTCTTACCCATCAAACGGCCTTGCATATCAGGAAAACATACTAGAACCGTATCAATGTTGCCGTCGGCAACCTGCTTGGCTAGCGCTTCAAATGTCAAATTGCCGGACATGTTTTTTTTCCTCTTTATTGGTTAACCGCGGTAGGGGCGGCCAGCTTTCAGCATGTCAGCATTATATTGTTTCAATATTTTAACAACTTTTGCTTTGGTCTCGGATTCTTTCGCAATTTCATCCCAGAACACAACAGCGGCTTCTTCGACTTGTACCCACTCGCTATCGGGAATTGTTGTTAACTTCATCTTATCGCCATTAACACGCAAACTTGCTTCACCACCCCAGTACCACCACTGACGATAGTAATGGCTTTGATCCATACATACTTTCAACAATTCCTGTAAGTGAGTAGGTAACTCATTATAACGATCCATGTTTGCAAAGAATGAACCCGCCCAAGCGCCGGAAATATTATTGGTCAGGAAGTAATCTGTAACATCAGCCCAGCCAACAGTATAATCTTCAGTGATACCAGACCATGCAATACCATCAAGTTCTCCTGACTGAACAGCAACTTCAATGTCTTCCCATGGAAGAGTGACCGGAATTACACCAAACTGCGTTAGGAACCGACCAGCAGTCGGGAATGTGAAAATGCGCTTTCCTTTTAAATCTGCAAGGCTATTGATTGGCTCTTTTGTTGCAAAATGACATGGATCCCAGGCACCTGCAGAAATGTGTTTCACTCCGACTTTTGAATACTCTTCGTCCCAGATTTCATTTAGGCCATATTGGTTAAATAACACAGGAACGTCTAATGAAAAGCGAGAAGCTAACGGGAAATAGCCGCCAAACACTGCAACTTCTGTTGGTGATGCCATCGAGTCATCATCGGATTGAACCGCATCAATAGTGCCTTTTTGCAATGCTCTGAATAATTCGCCTGTAGGTACAAGCTGGTCAGCGTAGAACAATTCAATTTGCATTTCATCGCCAGCAATGGCATTGAACGTATCAATTGCTGGTTTGATTACGTGCTCACCTAGTGCTGGTCCCGCATAAGTTTGTAAGCGCCACCTGATTTTCGCGTTAGTCGCCGCTACTGCTTTTACCGGTACTGTGGCTACAGCTGCTGCTGCTGCGACCATGCCCGCATTTTTTATGAAATTACGTCTATTAGTCATTTTCAGTTCCTTTTTAGTTTTATTTTTTTGAAACATTCTTTCTCAACGTCTGTTGAATCGTACTTCATTGGCATAGCTCTTACTTCCCATAAACGTACTCAGGTAATCCAAGAGCAATGCTTGGGAAAATCATAACCAATGCTAATGCGGCCATCATAATCAAGACAAATGGAATGATGGATCGGTATATGTCGACTAGACCTATTTCTGGTGGAGCCATTGCCCGCATCAGGAATAAATTGTAGCCAAAAGGAGGGGTCATATAGGCAATTTGAGTTGTAATGGTGTAAAGCACTCCATACCAAATCAAGTCGAATCCAAGCGCTCCCACCAGGGGAACATAAAGGGGAGCAACAATAACCAGCATGGCTGTGTCATCGAGGAAGGTACCCATAATAATGAAACTTAGCTGCATTAATATCAGAATGGTCCAGGGTGACAGACCTAGTTGTTCAGTAAAAAGTGTATCTATTGCCTTTACGGCACCCACACCATCGAAAACTGCTCCAAAGCCGAGAGCGGCAAGAATAATCCACATAAACATACAGGATATTAACAGTGTCTGGCGGACTGAATTTTCAAAAACAATTTTTGTCATTCGGCCCTTAACCACCGCCACCATAAATGCGCTCATTGCACCTATTGCTGAACTTTCTACTAATGATGTCCAGCCGTTAACAAAAGGCACCATCATGGCTGCAAATATACCAAATGGAAGCAAGCCAGCACGAAGAAGCTTCAGTTTTGTAGCAAGGGGTACATTTCTTTCCTCTTCGGAAAGTGCTGGGCCTAAATCTGGATTCATGCGACAGCGAATAACGATATAGATAATAAATAACGTCGCCATCATTAATCCGGGCACTATTCCTGCTAACCATAGCTGTCCAACTGGTTGGCGAGCAATCATCGCATAGAGAACTAGGACAACAGAGGGAGGAACCAAAATCCCCAATGATGAACCCGCTTGAATAACACCGGTGACCATAACCTTGTCGTAACCACGACGAAGCAGCTCAGGAAGTGCGATAGTGGCACCAATGGCCATTCCTGCAACAGATAGGCCGTTCATAGCAGAAACCAGGACCATCAATAAAATGGTGCCGATAGCCAATCCTCCATTTAATGGACCCATCCAGACATGAAACATTTTGTAGAGATCATCTGCAATTTTACTCTCAGATAGAATGTATCCCATAAAAATAAACATCGGCAAAGTTAGCAATGGGTACCATTTCATTAGCTTCATGGCAGCAGAAAATGGAATATCAGATCCTCCAGTTCCCCACAGCGTTAGGGCAGTTACGACTGCAACAAAGCCGATCGCGCCAAATACACGTTGCCCGGTTAACATCATTAACATCATTGTTGCAAACATGAACAGCGCAATAAATTCATACGGCATTAGATTTCTTCTCCTCTCAAGTGCAGGATATCTTTCATCAATTCAGAAACACACTGCAATAACATTAAAAAAATACCGAAACACATGATGGATTTAATTGGCCATAAGTAAGGGCGCCAAGCAGTAGGACTTCGTTCGTTGTACTTAAATGAATAGGCAGTGCTATCTATTGCGCCATATAACATTACACCCAGATAAAACATCAGAAAAAATACCGTAAAGGAGTCAAACCACATCTTTTTACGAGGAGACCAGGAGCCGTATAACAGGTCCATTCTGACATTCGAACCCATTTGAATAGAGTATGGGCCACCTAGAATGTAATATGCGACCATCCCAAACTGGGCCATTTCCAATGTCCAGAGAGAGGGGTCGAAAAAAGTTTTAGATACAGAAGACCATAACAACACGCCAGCCAAAACAAATATGCCATACATCGCAGTACGGCCAATTCGGTAATTTATTGCATCAACAAACTTCACATACCTAAACATAAATTTTGTCATATTAATTATTCTCATCATGTTTCTGGTTAACGGTCTGGTATTCATTTATTCCGGACTCAAGCAGATCCGTCAGAAAGTTAACCATCTGCGTTACACCAGCATCGTCCTGAATTAAGTCGTTGCGGATTTCAACCATAACATTGGCAAGACCAATTGACTGCGCTCTTTCTTTCAATGTGTGGGTCACACCGTCAGCTGGGCCATAGGGTTCATTGCGACGTACCTTATATAAGGTTTCAGCGTCACAACAGTTAATTAAACAGTCCGCCAGTCGTTTATCCTGATCATGCAGAATGCCAATTTCTACTTCTCGCTTTTTGCCATAGTAAAATGGTGAAAAAGAATGAATCGTAACAATAAAAGGTAATATACCGCGTTCAATCTGACCCTTGGTAATAACATCAATTGCCTGAATAAAAGGTTTATATATGATTTTCACCCGAGATGAAATGGCTTCCTGGGACAAGTTTGTATTGCCGGGGATAGTGTGAATTTCGCTTTTTGAAGCAATTGCTGATGGTTCGCCTGGTGGTCGATTGCAATCATATAATAGTCTTGAAATATTGGGATACACTAACGGGGCATCAAACTTTTCCGAGAGCAGCAGCGCAACAGCCAACGCTCCGGGATCCCAGGCAATATGGCTTTGAATTTGGGCTTCACTAAGACCAAGGCGATTAAATTCTTCAGGAATAAAATTGCTTGCATGTTCACAGACAAAAATTATGTTTCCCGAGCCGAATTTATTCACAACTTTGGTGGATTCGTGCCCCTTTAGCATTTCTGTTCTAAAAATCATTTGAATCTCAATTCATAACGTCGGACGCATTTGAGTATTTCAGATCAAAACAGTTCAGTCAATGATTTTTCAGTATGAATATTTTCTGAAAAGATATTTTCAATAAGATCTTTGCACGAATAGCCATTTATTGAACCTTTGAGCGTTCAAAAAGTGGAAATTAGAAAATTTACCAGCCTACAGGGCCTCCGTGGATGGGTCTAAAATTGTTAATTCCATTGATAATGGTAATAATTTGTTCTATTAATAAGCTCTCAATAAATTTAAAAGGTTATATTTGTGCCGCAATCGAACCATCAAACGATATCAGAAAGAATAAAAAATTCTTTTCACTTGCTTACCCCAACAGAAAAGCAGTTGGCCAATTCGATTTTAGAAAATTTTCCTTCTTCATGCTTGGGCTCAATAACGGTTGTTGCATCTGTGGCAGGTGTTTCGCCACCGACAGTGGTCAGAATGGCTAGAAAATTGGGTTTCTCTGGCTTTCCTGATTTCCAAGCCAACTTACACAATGAAATCGAAGAAAGAATAAATAATCCGTTAGAAAAATTTACTCGGTGGAGCAAGAAATCTTCAGACACTCATATTTTAAATCTGTTTGCCGATGCCGCTGTGAAAAACCTGAATAATTCGTTAGAACAGATAGATTTTCGCCAGTTTGATCAAATTGCAAAAATATTATCTGACGAAAGGTATGGCCTATTTCTGGTGGGCGGGCGAATAACCAGTTCACTAGCCGGTTATATGTTCTCGCATATCAAAATGATCCGAAAACACGTGAATTATCTGGATCCTAATCCAAGCGTGTGGTCAGCTTATTTACTGGATATGGCAGAAGGGGATGTATTGGTTGTGTTTGATGTGCGTCGCTATGAGCAGAACATGATAACTTTTTGTAAAATTGCCAAAGCAAGAGGTATTCGAGTAGTGCTCTTTACCGATCAATGGGGGTCGCCTGCGGCAAAATATGCAATACATTCGTTTAATCTAAGAATTGAAGCGCCTTCTGCATGGGATTCATCTATTGTTACGTTGTTCATTATTGAGTCATTAATTTCCGCTATGCAAAAAGAAAATATGGAGTCGACTCAGAGTAGAATAGAAGAATTGGAGAATTTGTTTGATAAAACTAAATTATTCAAAAAGAACCCCAATATTAAGTGAATATTGAGATTTCTGTTAAATTTGACTCATTTGTTTTGATCTTGATTCATGAAGAGTTGATCGATTAGCATTGTAGATAACTGATGTATCGCCGCATCGCGTGCTACGAGGTAATTTGAAGTAGGCCTGAAACTGTTTTTCACTATCCTTGTTGGGGTAAAAGATGAGCAGACTTCACTTTCAGAATTATTATTCCCTAATTATTTGATCTATCTAACTTCGTTCTCGTATTTCAAATGAGGTGCTTTATATGAGTATGATAATAACAAATAATCTACTTAGTAACTGCTCGCCCGTCCCTCGTCTCTGTGGCTACTAGTTCAATAATTTAATGACCGAAAATCCCATAGCCATCTATCCAGAGGAACCTGCTTTTCAGTCATGTTAACTATAAAGCTCCGAAAATTGGTCAATGGCTTTAAAATTCAGATTGTGACGAGTAGATGCCCTGGAATCAGGTTGTCTGATACACACTAATTCCTTGATACCAAATTCTTTAGCTGTTTGAAGTATCTTTTCACTGTCGTCAATAAATAATGCTCGATTAGGATCGAACTCTATATGTTGGGACAAAGTAGGCCAAAATAAAGGGGCTTCTTTGGCAAATTTTAATTGATGTGAAATGAAACAGTGTTCCAGATGATCCTGTATACCGGTTATCTGGTGTTTTAGTTCCAGATTATCTGGGTGAGCATTGGTAACCAATATTCGTTTGATACGATTTGTGCCCAGCCAGTTTAGAAATGAGAACGCATCAGAACGATACCGAATCAAGTGAGACAGCGGTTGTTTGAGTTCCATAATGGGTAAGGATAACTCATTGCTCCAGTAATCTGTTGAATACCAGCTGAGTGTTCCTTCGACCTTGGCATATTTTTTGGTCAATAATTCGGTCGCACGTATTCTGGCCTCGTCCTCTCCTAGCTCAGAGAAATGACGTAAAGCAACAACTTCTGGCAGGTGAATGAGCCAGAAATAGTTATCGAAATGGAGGTCGAGTAATGTGCCGTCCATATCTAGAAAGACCCAGTCGATTTGATCCCAATCAATCATAATTTAGCCAGTACTGTTTTAATGATGTCCACAACAGCCATACCCCAACCTCTAAAGGTTATTAAATGTTTTATAAATCATAAACGCCAATGACGGTATGATTGATTCTGTATTTTTTATTCTCAAGGTCAAGGGAGGGTTCCTGGTCTTCAGTGTAACTGTGATACTGTTTTTCAAAGCAATCTGGAGACTGTTTTTGCATCATGGGAATACGGCGTTGTGAAGCAAACCGGGTGAATAAGCCTGGTCTGATTTATCGTATCCCGGTTTGACGAATACTCAGGCCGCTCCAAGAGCTATATCCTGTTCAGTATCCGAAAGGTTGTTTGATTCTACAATGACCCTGTCTTCATGTTCGCCCTTAACAGATATACCGTTAACCATGTTCAGTACTAGCGCCCCTTTTAGCAATACGATTGATGTCATCAGATTCAGGCCGTAGCAGTTCCATGGGTAGATCAGTTAATATCCGTGGCTGTTAGGTATGTATGGCATAGTCTTTACTCTATTTTTTATAGGATAATTTAAGTCTTAAATTATTGCTAATGTCGTGGACGTGATCCAGAAATTGGTGCGCCAGTATAGAAGCCTTATTTGCATTGTCATTCCAGTCGTCTAGTGACTCTGGTGACAGGTCTGGCAATAGGTCGATTTGGAAAGACAGTTCTTTTAACAGATCTTGCATCAGCACGGTCTGTTGTTTCTGTTCCATATCGTCTTCGGGCAAAAATGCTATCTGTATGTTGAGAATCCCATTTAAAAGAGTTTCAAATTCGTGGAAAGAAACCACAACACCATCTCTTGTTGTATGGCTGTAGGGAGATTCGTTAATTAAAAACAAGTCATTCTCATATTCAGGGTTAAAAAAACGACTGTTAAGATGGGTTATATAACTGGTTATAGAGCTCAGTATATACGCATTCTGCTGCTGATCAGTCATTGTGGATAATGTTGATGAAAATGAATTATCTGCTGAATCCCACCTGGATTGTAACTGGGCAACCTGGTCGTCAATCTGTGAAACTACAGCAAGCAAATAGGCTCTGCGACGATTTTTGGCATTGGTTTCATATCCAATATTAGAAAAGTCAGGCTCACTGGCCTCAAAATCATCTGAAGAACGTTCCAGGGTGTCACCCCACAAGATAAATTCAAGCGCATGAAAACCAAGGGAAACATCAAAGCTGTCGGTTAATTTGTGCTGCTCTTTTAATACTGGCAAATTGATATCAACGGTTAAGTCATTGATCAGTCCTGTATGCTCATAACCTTGCAGATAATCGATGTAGCCACCTTGAATCGGCCAGGATTCAATTTGGTTCAGCGTGGTGAGAAACGTTGTTTCAAAAGAAAATGGAATAGGCTGCTGATATATTAAACAGGCTGAAAATAACTGGTGGGCTGAATTCCAGGTACCCTGTAATTGCAGTAATAGACTTTGACTGGGAAACTCAAGAAACTCATTATTTTGAGCTCTTAATTCAAGCATCGCCAGACCGACACTTTGATAGCAAGATTCTGCACGTTGATTCCAAAGTTTCATGATTTCATCGGTGGCAAACACATATTTAGGTGCAGCAGGTGCGGTAACATTTAGGTTTTCCAACACCGATTGTGTACTTTGTTCTTTTTTATCACACGCCGTTACCAGTAACAGGGTGCATAAGGCAGTGAGTCGATAAAATAGTTTTAACATCCAGTTCTCTCAATATCAGCGCAGACTAATAATTTTCCAGTTATTTTCTTGCGCTTTGGCTTTTAATAAATCGTCCGGGTCAACGGCTACGGGATTGTCGACCAATTGTAATAGGGGTAAATCATTGTGTGAATCGGAATAGAAACAGGCCCCGTCTATGGATACATTATTATCCTTTAACCATAGGCTTAAACGCTCAACTTTTCCTGTTTGAAAGCTGGGAGTGCCAGATATTTTTCCTGTATAACCGGTTTTAGATAATTCGGCGGTTGTAGCGATAAGGTCGTTAATACCTAATAATTGGGCAATGGGTGCAGTAATGAAGTCGTTGGTGGCGGTTATGATCAACAAATGGTCGCCGCGTTCTCTATGCTCCTGAATCAGGCTAACACCCTTTGGTAAAATCATTGGACGAATGACTTCATTTATAAAACGTACTGACCATTGGTGTAGGTTTTCTAATGAATTGGCAGCCAAAACAGAAAGGACAAATTCCTGGTAAGCAAACATGTCGAGATTACCCCGTTGATAATCTTGGTAAAAGTTATCATTTTTTTGTTGGTACCATCGGGCATCAACCAGTTTGTTTTGAACTAAAAATTCACCCCAGGCGTGATCACTATCACCTCCTAGTAATGTATTGTCCAAATCAAAAATTGCCAGGCTCATGGTTCTTCCTTCCTGTAGGTTTGATGGCCGTTATTCCGTTTTTTTTAAATATAGGTGCGCATGCTGCTCCTAATTGACCTATGTTAATGTAGCTAACTAAAATTTTCTACGGATGTGTTGTTCTCTAATCGTAAATAATTCAATAAGTTAGTGTTAAATGTAGTTAGGTGTTTAAAACGCTTTATAATTTAGATCAGCAAACTATGTTGGCTAGATTGTTGACCCGGTTTCTGGAACAATAGAAAACACAATATAACTATAAAGTTTGTGCGAGGCATAAATATGATTGACGCGGAAGGTTTTCGCCCAAATGTAGGTATCATCTTGATGAATCATCAAGGTCAGCTACTGTGGGCGCGTCGTGTTGGTCAGAATGCCTGGCAATTTCCTCAAGGAGGAATGCGCTATCGCGAAACTCCAGTCGCCGCTATGTATCGAGAGCTAAAAGAAGAAACCGGTTTGCTTGAATCTGATGTTCAGTTAATTGCTTGCACACGCGGTTGGTTAAGGTATCGATTACCCCGTAAAATGATTCGACAAAATAGCCTTCCCATCTGTATTGGGCAAAAGCAAAAGTGGTTTTTATTAAAGCTCATCAGTCCTGACACCCGTATTAATGTTCGTGATTGTGAGGTACCCGAGTTTGATGATTGGCAGTGGGTAAGTTACTGGTATCCCCTCAGTCATGTTGTTTCGTTTAAGAAAAACGTATATCGACAGGCTTTAAAAGAGTTACACCCAAGATTGTCCAGAAGTTTACGATCAAATAAATCACAGATGTCGTGGAATGACGTTGTAAATAGATGAGGATAGCTTGTGCTTAATATTCTCAAACGTATAAATCAGGATAAAATCAGCGCTAGAGCACTAAGAGATACTCTGGATATGGTTGTGCTGAATCTCATCGAAAGCACTAATGCCGATGCCAGTTCGGTATTTTTATGGAATAAAGAAGTACGCCGCTTTGTTTTGGCATCAAATCATGGTTTTGGCCCTAACCAGATTGGCAAGCTTTCACTTGGAGCTAACGAAGGTGTTGTTGCCGTCGTAGCAAAACGTGAAGAACCTATTAACCTTGCCGACGCATCTAACCATCCCGCCTTTCATTTTGTTCAAGGTATTGGCGAAGAAGAATTGCACGGATTATTAGCTGTGCCGATTATCCATCAGCGAAAATTAATGGGTGTTTTGGTTGTACAGAAAAAATCGAACCTTAAGTTTGAAGCTGATGACGAAGCTTTTCTGGTAACAGTATCTGCCCAGCTCTCCAGTGCTATTGCTCGTGCTGATGCGTCAGGTCATCTGGGTAATGACTTTTTTGGGTATAGCAATGAGAACAGTCAATTTAAGGGCGTCGTAGGTTCAAGTGGAATTGCTATTGGTCAGGCCTATGTTGTACATGCCAATGCTAACCTGGAAGCTGTTGCCAGTAGGATGGCTACAGACATTGATGCCGAGTTAAAGGTCTTTGAAGATGCGTTGCAGCTTGCAAGAAAAGATATGGTCAAGGCTTGTGAAAACTTATCCGCTGAACTCAGGCCTGAAGAACGTGCGTTATTCGATGTCTATCTGGGTATTCTTGATGACCAGGCTTTGGGTAAGGAAGTTGTGGATCTTATAAAGAAAGGGCAATGGGCACAAGGTGCACTGGCTCATGTTGTGAGGAAATACTCGAGTCACTTCGAGGCAATGGAAGATCCATATTTTAGAGAGCGGTCCTCTGATTTTAGAGATATCGGACGGCGGGTGTTGGCGAAAATGCAAGCTGATTCCAGTCAGATAACTGAGATTCCCGAAAATGCCATCATCATTGGAGAAGAATTAACGCCAACGATTCTGGCTGAAGTTCCTGAAAAAAATATTGCAGGACTCATTTCTGTTCGTGGATCAGCGAATAGCCACATCGCAATTCTTGCAAGAGCGATGGGTATTCCAACCATAATGGGGCTGACGGATATTCCCTACCTGACGTTGGATGGCAAGGAATTAGTGGTTGATGGTTACCGAGGCATAGTTTTTTGCAACCTGACAGAAGATAGAAAGCAGCACTATGTAAGAGTGATCAAAGAAGAAGCTGCATTGGTTAAAGGTCTGGAATCTCTGGTCGAGTTGCCCAGTGTTACACTGGATTCTGTACCTTACCAATTAATGGTGAATACCGGTCTGATGACTGATGTTATTCGTGCCCTGGATCGAGGTGCCGAAGGTGTCGGACTGTACCGAACTGAAGTTCCATTTATGATGAGAGATCGGTTCCCTTCTGAGTTTGAACAAACTGAAATTTATCGTCAACAACTACAGTCTTTTCATCCCAGGCCGGTGGTTATGAGGACTCTGGATATAGGCGGTGATAAATCACTGAGTTATTTTCCCATTAGCGAGGAAAACCCGTTTTTAGGCTGGCGAGGTGTTCGGGTAACTCTGGATCATCCAGAGGTGTTTCTGGTACAGGTTCGTGCAATGTTGCGTGCCAGTGAGGGGCTAGATAATCTCAAAATTATGTTGCCGATGATATCCAGTATTGGTGAGCTGGAAGAAGCTTTACATTTGATATATCGAGCGGTCTATGAACTGCAGGCAGATCAGGTAAAAATTGTAGCACCACAAGTCGGTATGATGGTAGAAATCCCCTCTAACGTTTACCAGATAAAATCCTTTGCGCTAAGGGTTGATTTTTTGTCTGTTGGCAGCAATGACCTAACTCAATACCTGTTGGCAGTCGATCGTACCAATCCTAGAGTGGCAGAATTATATGATTCGTTACACCCGGCCGTTTTACACTCTCTGAAAAAAATCGTTGATGATTCGAATGAAGCAGGCACACCTATCAGTATTTGTGGCGAAATTGCTGGAGATCCCATAGGTGCTGTATTATTAGTCGCTATGGGGTATCGCCAATTATCAATGAGTTCGACAAGTTTACTGAAAGTAAAGGCGGTATTGCGAGAAATGGATCTTTCCTGGGCTGAGAATATGTTAGAGCGTGTCATGAAAATGGAAGACCAGCGAGTCATTCGGGCAAGTGTTGAGCTGGAATTAATTAAACAGGGTGTACAGCTTTCTCGCCTTGGCATTAGCAGTTATCGGCAGGATCACTAATTGACATGTCGATGTGCTTTATGAGGCTAACCAATTCGTCTATTTGTATTGGTTTACTCAAATAGTGAGTCATACCAATCGACAAGGCATAGTCAATTTGTTCCTGCAGTGCGTGCGCACTTAAGCCGATTATGGGTATGTGTAAATTCAGCTCGTCTTTTCTAATTATTTTTGTAGCCTCGTAACCATCCAGAACCGGCATTTCACAATCCATGAAGACGATGTCGGGATTCACTTTGTTTATCTGATTAATAAGCTCGTGTCCATTTTTGACGATGTAAGGATCTATCCCCATGGTGGCTAATAGACCTTTAATGACCATTTGATTGACTATATTATCTTCAGCAACCATAACATTTAGATGTGAAAAATTGAGAGTTGGTGATTCTTGATTGTCGTGGTTATCAGCAAATATTTGGTGAAGTACTCGATATAAATTTTGTCTTGAGAACGGTAGAGTCAATGTAACTACCCTGTTCCTCAGGCTACTTGAAATGCCTTCAAGCAAGTCTTCGCTATGAATGACCGTTAAAATGGTTGTCGGTGCATGCGCAGGGTCGATCGATTGAAAAGCGATCCGTACACTCTCTACATCAATACACTGGCTGAGAATGAGGATGTCAGGTTTTCGGTTGATAAGAGTACGGTTTAAATCTTTGGCAGATTCAGTGACGTGATAATCCATCTGAAACTCTTTTAGGCTCTCAATCAGAATGTCTTTTGTTTCACCCTCAATTGCAACTAATAGCGCTTCTTTATGGAGCAAAAAGTCGAGCTGTCTTGAGTCAGGGTCGCTTTTAGAATTACTCTTTTGATCCACTGAAAGAGGTAAGTGTATTGTAAAGCAAGAACCTTTGTGTTGTGTGCTCTCTAGCGACATTTTTCCGTTCATCAGGGTTGCCAGTCGATCACAAATGGCAAGCCCCAGGCCGGTACCTCCATGGGTTCGTGTTGTTGAAGGGTCTGCCTGGGTAAAAGCTTCGAACAATGCTTCGCGATTTGCAGTGGAAATTCCTACCCCTGTATCTTCAATCTCAATCTCAATATTGGCTATTTCATCAGAAGCTGTTTTCAGTTTAACTCTGATAGTGATTGTTCCGGTATCAGTAAATTTAAACGCATTGTTTAGTAAATTAACCACAATTTGATTAATACGGGTCGGATCACCCAGAAAATGCTTTGGTGCTGCCGGATCGTAATACAGATTAAATCGGATCGACTTTTTTATGGATTCATGGCAGAAAAGTGTTGCACATAAATCTACTAGATCTTCCAGATTAAATGGAATGGATTCAAAATTGATTTTCCCTGCTTCAATTTTTGTTAGGTCGAGAATATCATTGATGATGTTAGTAAGAATTCTTCCGGAATTTTGTATGGTAGCAATGTAATGTAGTTGTTCTTCATTGAGACGGGAGTTTTTTAATAACTCGGTCATACCAATAATGCCATTCATCGGTGTACGTATTTCATGACTCATGTTAGCCAGGAATCGGGATTTAATTTCACTGGTCTGGTGTAATTCCTGAAGTGCTGTTTGAAGTGCTTTTGTGCGTTGTTCCACTCTAGTTTCCAGTTCTTTTTGGTGCCGTAAAACTTGTCTGTTTTTAGAATCAAGTAGTTGTGCCATTCGAAGGTAGTTGGCAAATAAATTGCCTATTTCATCTTTGCGGCTACTCAATTCCTCAGAGCTTTTCATTAAAATTTCTGGTATCGGAAAGTCAAGATGTTGTTGGCTTAACAGATTTGATAATAACCAGATAGGGTGTGTTACCAATCTGATCACAATAAAATAGAAAAGGGCAGATAAAATCAAAAGCTGTCCAAAGGTAATGAACAGGCTGCGAAACAGGTAGTAAAACAAATAATCTGTAATAACACTTTCGTGAGAATAGACTTCTAATTGACCAAGATAAATCAGAGTATCTTCAAGCTGGTAATGCAACGGAAAGCTAAACTGGTAAGAATGGTCTTGTTGGCTATGGTTTGATGTGTCGTCAGCTCTGTTTGTCGCTTGAAAAGACTCACTGATGAATATTTTTCCAATACGATGCGCTGTATTGCCATTTTCGTCCAGTAATTCTATGCCCAGTATATATTTGTTTGAAGCGATGGCTTTCAGGGTATCAACAATTCCCTGATGGTCAATGTTCCAGATTTTTTCAGTAATTAATTCCTGCATGTTTGAAATCGTGAAGTTGATGTCGTGAGTCATATTGTCACGTTCTTCACTGGCTTCGAATGTGAGCTGTATTAGGGTAACTGCTAGAGAGACGATGAGAAATGCCGTGATAATAATTTTCAGCAGTCGTCTTGCCAAACGAGAGTCAAAAAAGTTAGGGGATAGAAGTACCTGGCTCATTGGTTTTCCAAGTTACATGCAAGTGACTGCAGTGTATCAGGGAGCGACAACGGTTCAAAGAGCGTGTTTTTCTAGAACAGGATGGATATTTTAAAAATGATTAGCTATAGGGTTCCGATACGGGAACCCTATAGTACCTAACCTAGGATTTTTTAGGACGGCTCGCACGTTTACGTTCGTTTTCAGTCAGTAACTTCTTGCGAATTCGTATGCTTTCCGGTGTTACCTCTACCAATTCGTCATCTTCAATGAATTCAAGCGCTTGCTCAAGACTCATTTTGATTGGCGGTGACAAAACGATGTTTTCGTCGGTACCAGACGCACGTACGTTGGTAAGCTGCTTGCCCTTGGTTGGATTTACGGCCATATCAGAATCACGGTTATTTACACCAATGATCTGACCTTCGTATACTTCTACGTTAGCACCTATCAATAAACGTCCGCGCTCCTGAATGGTAAATAATGAGTAACCCAACACCTTACCTGTTGCCATGGTAACCAATACACCGTTTGTACGACCTACAGGGTCAGCGTCAGACTTAGGACCATAATGATCAAATACATTGGTTAGAATACCGCTACCTGAAGTCATTGTCAGGAACTGGTTTCTGAAACCGATCAGGCCGCGAGCAGGCATAATGAACTCAAGGCGTATTCTTCCACGTCCATCTGGAACCATATTCTGAAGCTCTGCCCGACGCATACCCAGCTGTTCCATTACGGTACCCTGATGTGCGTCTTCAACGTCAACAACAACAAATTCGTATGGCTCTTGAACCTTGCCGTCTACTTCACGGGTAACAACCTGTGGACGAGACATAGCCAGTTCAAAACCTTCACGGCGCATGGTTTCAATTAAAACAGACAAGTGCAATTCACCACGGCCTGATACCAGAAACTTGTCAGGTGAATCGCCAGGCTCAACACGTAATGCAACGTTATGAATTAATTCGCGCTCCAGACGTTCTTTAATATTCCTGGTGGTAATAAACTTACCCTCTTTACCTGCAAAAGGAGAATCGTTTACCTGGAACATCATGCTGACTGTTGGCTCATCCACAGTTAGTGGTGGCAAAATTTCCGGAGTGTCCGGGTCACATAGTGTGTCTGAAATATTTAATTTATCGATACCGGTGATACAGATGATGTCGCCGGCTTCAGCCTGCTCAACTTCAATACGTTCCAGACCATGGTATCCCATAACCTGAAGTATGCGGCCATTTCTACCCACTTCATTGGTATCCAATATACGAACAGGAGTATTGGTGCTGATCCGACCACGAGTTACTCGACCGATCCCGATAACACCAACATAACTATTGTAATCCAATGCTGAAATTTGCATCTGGAACGGACCTTCAGGATCAACGTTCGGCGCAGCAACTTGTGCGACAATGGTTTCCAAAAGTGGCGTCATGTCTTCGGCCATATTTTCCGGGTCGTCACCAGCTATTCCGTTTAATGCCGAAGCATAGACGATGGGAAAATCCAGTTGCTCGTCAGTGGCGCCCAGTCGGTCGAACAGATCGAAAACTTCATTTACTACCCAGTCAGGGCGTGCACCAGGGCGGTCAATCTTGTTGATAACAACAATTGGCTTAAGGCCTTGAGCAAATGCTTTGGAGGTCACAAAACGGGTTTGAGGCATAGGACCATCAACGGCGTCAACTAGCAGTAATACAGAGTCTACCATTGACAGTACACGCTCAACTTCTCCACCGAAGTCCGCGTGACCGGGAGTATCAACAATGTTGATGCGGTAGTCATTCCAGCGAAGTGCTGTGTTTTTTGCCAGGATAGTAATACCGCGTTCTTTTTCCTGGTCGTTACTGTCCATAACACGCTCTGCATCCTGGTCTTTTCGGCCAAGGGTTCCAGATTGTTGCAGTAGTTTATCAACCAGCGTTGTCTTGCCATGGTCAACGTGTGCAATGATGGCTATGTTTCGTAAATTATCGATCACAGGATTTACTCTAAAAAAAGTTGGGCGCGGATTATACCGCCTTATTGTCTGGAGAAAAGCAAGATTTGGATAAAAAGTGAAAATATTGCCGAATTACAGTCTGTTTTCTGTATAAACAATAAGACAGGGCATAAAAAATATGCAATTTAGCTGATTGGGGGCGTTCTTCCTTTTTCTCGCCATTCAATCAGGTGTTCATTTGCTTGTTTGAGGAATGGATCTTCATCTGTTGTTCTGTGGCGATAAGTTTCCATAGATCCTATAGCTAAAGGCCATTTTTGTTGTTGTCCCAATGTCAGTGCCAAGCCAAAGTAGGCGCTGACAAGGTTCTCGTTTAGGTTGATAGCCATGGTAAAGAAGTCTTCCGCAGCCAGGTATTCTTCTAATCCAATTAGGGCATATCCAATGTTATTGAAGGCTTCGGGCATGTCAGGTCTAATGTCCAGTACCTTGTGAAATGCGGTAATCGCCAACTCATATTCCTTTGCATGTAACATAACAACGCCTTGCTGGAACGTTTTTTCCAACAGTGCAAAGTGTGGATCCGGTGTGGATTCCTCTGGAATCACTTCTTTCTCTTTGGGAACGCTAATCTGAATTTCAGATATTTTCTGGCTTAGTACTTCGAATTGATCTGCAATTTCTTTTTTCCATGTTAATACGGTAGAAGCTAACAAGATGCTGCCTCCTAACAGAAAAAAAATAGTGCGATTACTATGGTTCAATTTTGTGACCTCACCATGGGTGTTAAGGCTGATTTTTTAAATTTAATTTTTCTCAATTGTAGTAATGATATTCCCATAAACAGGAAGATAGCTGTTGCTGCAAGAATGCCACCGACGCCCATTAAACCCAAAACCGAGATGTGTTGCCAGCTGTCAATAGTTTGGGCCGATAGTGTAACTTTTCTGACACCACCCAAAGAGCCTGACCAGGCCAGACCGGCTGCAAGCATAGCTACAGAAGTTGCATAAAAGTGCATTTGTAGTCGAACCAGGCGTTGGTTTTCTTTTGTTCTGGTCACGATACAAAGTACCAACGCCATCATGCTCAGGTTAATAGCACCAGTTACTGCGTGGTAGTGTGCGGGTACCATGAGGTTGTCAACCCGAATGAGTAATCCTATGAAGGCGCCGAATAGAAATAGGACTGCCGAAAGCTGCATGGCTCTTGACTCAATGTGAACAGTGCGCCAAAAGGCAGTGGCCAGGATGACAGGCAAAATCCAGAAACTGAATATACGCATATGCTGGGTGTAGAACATTCGATAATCACCAGAGTCTGGAGCGTACAGGACTGCAGCGGCTATAGCGGTCAGTGACGCTATAGCCGGAATAGACCAGATCAGCTTCTCACTAAAAGTGTGTCTAGTTATTAGTCCAAATTTAGCCCAGACAGTGATCATGAGTTGCAAGCTAAACAACTGCCATAGGTGTCCAGGGCCCCAGAGTAGCTGCTCAAAGAATCTGGCCGAATTGGGTTGGTAATCCAGTTTAAAAAAGGATAACGCAAGCACGGTAATTACAGACAAAAGCAGCAGGGCTAACAGGCTGAGAGACCAGTTTTCATTAGGTCCAATAAGAGCAGGCCGTTTCGGTTTGTTAATTAATAACCATTGGATTGCCGTGATAACAAATGAACTCAGTATTAAAAGAATTCCTGTAAAATAACGTTGGTCATCGAATACCGGTACGTAGTTGTTGAGTAAGGGTTGGGCCGCCGAGAAGTAGACGGTTAACAAAAGTGTCAGCCCAATAAATGAAAGCGACACGTTAAATATAATCATTCCAGCAGGTAGGGTACGACTCCATAGATAACAGGCGATACTACCAATCCATAAAACTATATTTAAATTGACATGAAGCACCAGGGCTCTCTGAAAACTTTCCGTGTCTGATAGCAGGGTGCCGAGTAACGGGCTTTTGGCAGCGACTAATAAAATTGCAAAGCATGTCGCTATGAATAATGAAATCATTCCTAGTGCCAGCCACAAAAATTCTATTTGATATTTAGTATGTTTTGTCATTTTAGGTTCGGTTGGTTGAGCCGGATCAAAATATATCTACCTTAACGTATAAAATCTCATCAAATTACATGCCATTTACGTTTTATTGTCATAAAAGGAATGTTCTTTGCTATTAAATCATTATAATTTCCCTTTAGTCTCCTTTTGGGGACAGATTTTCAAATAAACCCAGGATATAGCTATGAAAAAAGTGTTGTCAGTAGTTGCTCTTACAGCAGTTGTTTCTCTTACCGGATGTGATAAAAAGGAAGAAGCAGTCGCTGAGGCTCCTGCCGCCCACCCTGTTGTCAAAAATGAATTGCAGGGTAAAGTCGTAGAATTTAACCATGTGCCGGGTTATACCTATGCTCTAGTAGAAAATTCTACTGGAGATCAATGGTTTGCGGGTCCCTCTGCCGAGCTAGAGGTCGGACAGACTGTATACTGGAGTGAAGGTGCTATGATGCAGGGCTTTACAAGTAAAGCACTCGCAAAAACGTTTGATTCAATCATGTTTATTGACGGCTATTTTAGTGAGCCACCAACTGCAAATCCTTCTGCTCCAGTAGCTGCTGCCACAACGGGTGAGGTACTTTCTGTTCAAGCGTCTGCCGGATACCTGTATCTGGAAGTGAATTCAGGAGAGGGTAATATATGGGTTGCTGCGCCGATGGCTGATATTGCTATGGGAGACAAAATTTCCTGGTCAAACGCTTCATTAATGACGAACTTCGCAAGTAAGAGTCTTGGTCGCAGTTTCGCAGAGATCTATTTTGCCGGAGCCGTATCTAAGGTTAATTAATGCCAGCATGCAACCCATCTGGATTTAGGTGGGTTGTACTTTGTTGACTTCCTCTATGCCTGTTTGTCCAGCCTGGGCATTATTGAGTCGCCATACCGTAGTTAGAGATATAGTAGTGGCTTAAAGCCGTTGCGTAATTTTGTTCCTCTTCAGACATTCGGCCCCATACCTCGTCCATTAATTCTGTTGCCTCATCTATATCCTGACTTTTAGCGGTTGCTAACCAGGCATAAGACTCAATATGGTTGACAGGCACGATTTTTCCATCCATGTATGTTTCTCCAACTGATAATTGAGCGTAGGCAGAGCCACGGCGTGCTTCATCAATATAATACTGTAGTGCAATGATCGCGCTTTCTGGATCAAATACATCATCTGGCCCTTTAACTGCAATTTCTGTTGTTGTAGTGTAAGTTGTTTCCGGTTGTGCTGGTTTAACCTGAGCTTCTTCCTTTTCGGAACAGGCTGTTAATAAAACGTATTGTGTTACAAGAATTGCTACTGCAGTTTTTTTCATTAATGTCTCCATAATTACCTTAGACGTGATCAGTCAGGCGTATATAATTTTTCCTATAATTGAGAATATTATTGATGACCAAAATCATAACACTGTACCTTATGAGATAAGACTATAGATCAAATAATAAAATGTATGTGTTTCCATGTATATAAGTGGTCATAGGGAGGTTCAGGGTTTAGAAGTAACCCCGAATTCAGTATTAGTGTCTCAGGTTACGAATCCTGCTAATCAGATCGAAAAAGCTAAATTCCTGACCTGTTTTGATTTCTCTCAGTTCAGATGTAGGCTTTGAGAATTGTTCGTCAAACGCCGTTGAGTCAACCTTGTGTCGCTTTAGAAGTTTTGGGCGATTTACCAGTGTTATGTGATGCTTTAATCCAGATTCAATAGCCATTCTAATCATTGCAGGGCGTATTGGCATTCTAATAAAGCGGAACACCTGACCAGCATTAATCAGGTCAATCACATCGTTGATGTCCTCATTTTTACAGGCAACAATGGCAATAATTGCGGGGTGGTGTTGTTTCATCATTTTTATGAAATCAACAACCTGCTTTGTCCTGTTTGAGTGTTCGACCACCATAATGCCGATTTTTTCTGTTTGTAGTTTGGTGATAGCATCTGCGAGGTTAGCAACAATGTGAACCGGTGAGGTTTTGGGTAAGTCAGCTTCAATTTGTTGTTTTAGGTCGCCGTCCGGGTCGATAACCAGAACGCCGGCAGGGATTTCAGGTTCTTTATATTCCTCTGTCTTTACGGCTTCTTCATCTATGTGCGCAGCCAATGAAATTTCGACGGCTTCTTCAATGGTATCTTTCAGTTTGAAGTTATTCCATGGCTTTTGTACAAAGCGAAATACTTCACCTTCGTTGATTGATTCCAGTGCCGCAGAATAATCTGAATACCCTGTAAGCAGGAGTCGGATCGTTGAAGGTGATATTTCCCGAGCTGCGCGTAATACTTCGGTTCCGCGCATACCTGGCATTTTTTGATCGCTAACCAGAACATCTACTTGGTTATCCCGAAGTAATTCTACGGCCCTTTCACCCGAGTCTGCAAAGATAAGGTTGTAGTTCTTACGGAATAACCAGTTCATTGCATTCAAGATGTGTTGCTCATCATCCACAAACATAAGCGTTGGTTTGTTCACAAGTAATGCTCCTATGCCTTAAGCGGCGGTACTAATCACGTCTGGAGTCTGTGTAGGCAACCAAACTCTGAAGGTTGTTCCTTTACCTATTTCTGTCTCAACTTCAATATCGCCGCCATGAGATTCGACAATATCCTTGGAAATATACAGACCTAGACCCGTTCCCTTTTCGCGGTCTTTGGTTGTATAGAATGAGTCGAAAATATTCGGTAATACATCATCTGAAATGCCTGATCCGTTATCTATAATTGAGATACAGACTTGACCGTCGATTGCTTCAGATTTAAGAGTAACTTCAGTTGCGCCAGCGTGTGCTGCGTTTTGAATCAGGTTCAGGAATACCTGGTTTATCTGAGACGCCATACATTCAATAGTAGGTATAGGGCCAAACTCTTTCTTAATCACGACATTTTCAGGAATAACGCTTCTCACTATATAGTGAACATTATCTAGGCCGTGATTCAAATCGAAACTGTCAGTCCTGGTGCGATCAATACGCGTAAACTCTTTAAGATTTTTTACCAACTCTGACATCAGTGTGATACCGGACAGGGATTGTTCAACCAGTTCGCGAAGTTCCTCGGGTTCAATGTCCATGTCATTGGATGGGGTTTTGCTGCGAACTGAATTTGCGTTCATTTTCAGGCGAATGATATCTTTTTCGCTACCATGGCAAAGCCGGGTCAATCTTGAGCCTAGCTTGGCTGATTCAGCAATCTCGGTAATGGTGTCGACCATTAAAGATAAATTACTTTGCACAAATGCAATGGGAGTGTTCAGTTCGTGGCTAATTCCAGCTACCATTTCGCCCAGTGAGGCCAGTTTTTCAGAATTCGCAAGCTGTAGTTTAGATTTTTGGTTTTCTTCAACCTGGGCTTGCAATTTTTTGTCTGCTCTTTGAATAACTACAAATAAACCGCCCCAAAGCAAAATAAACAGACCGGCTGCCAATGCAAGCACGACCAGCTGTTCTTGCTCTATTTTTAATAATAGTGGTGTTACGTCAGAGTAAATTTCAAAAACACCCACGGGTGCGGCAGCACCTTCAAAATAAATTGGGATATATGAAGAAATAACGTCTTTGTCTTCCACTTCTTGTTCAAATGCGCTAAATGTATCCCGGTGTGTTAACTCAGATTTTGGTACACCCATCATGGCCGAAACAAAACCACCGTTAGTGCTTTTATTATCACCAATTTGATCGACCTGAGTAGAGAATACTGTCAATCCAATCGGCGTAAAAATCTTAACTTTTAGTACTTGTAGCCCATCCATATTTGCCTGTACCTGCTGGTAAAAGCGATCAAAGTCAGGATTCTGGTCATAAGTTACTGTAGGATTTGAAAACATCCATTGGAGCTCTGTGTCTGCTGTCTTGGCAAATAGCCGGGATAATCTGGTGTTATTCTGTTCTGCCATATCTAGCAAGTTAGCTTCACCGTTCTGGCGAAGAAAAAAGGCTAAAACGGCGATAGCAAAAATAAAGAAGGCAATACTGCCAATGGTGACGTATCGAACCAGTTTGAAAGTTTTCACTATAATTCATCCTTAGCGTCTTAATGACATCTTTTATCGGCTTGTCAGTTTATTAAGCAAGATTCAGGCGAAGATTTAAATGTGAATATAAATGTAATGAAAAAGCTGATGCATGTCAGTCGAATGTAGCTAATTTTGATCTGAAGACTGTCTGCTGAATAGATTTTGTGGGATTGAAAAGAATCGTAGTTACAAGGACCACGTGAATATGAATAAAAGTATGATGAAATTCTCATTATTGGTATGCAAGTGAGAATGTTATGACCTACAACTACTATGGTTGCATCAGCCTGAACTTATTATGCCCTAATTTGAAGGGTAAATGATTTTCGTCTCACCCAAATACTTAATACCACGACTAACACACCGGCATACAACATATCGGCGAATAGCGATGTGCATAGGATAAAGCACAACAGGGTTGCGAAAACCGCCATCCATTGACCCTTACCCGATAAAAGTCTAATTCCTGACATCATGGCAAGGGTATAAATCAGTACAAAAACACCATTTGTCCACAAAATGAGCGCTTCAAAACTTATCTGAAAGTAGTTGGTGATAGCTAATACAATTGCAATCATTATCAGTATTGATGCCAGTGCATTCGTTGGAATCTTAAATTCATTGAGTTGGAACCAAAACCGGGGTGCCGCGTCTTGTTCCGCCAGATTGTATGCCAATCTGGCGGTGCTGGCATTGTAGACGTTAACCGTTGCAGCGCCGCTAGCAACACCCAGTATACCAATGGCCCACTTACCTCCGGTAGAAAACTGTTGGTTAAATACATCAATCATGGCGAGGTTTGACTGGTGAACGGGGTTTAATAGTACAAAAAGCGTGCAAATAAGATACATAGCGCCGACAAGAATAACGCCGATATTTAATGCTTTACCAAAGTCACGGTCGGCATCTTTAAACTCTTCAGAAAGGTGGCTCATGGTTTCAATTCCCATAAAACTCCAGAACGCCAAACCAATGGTGCTTCCGATTAATGTCCAGTTTGCCGGTTCGAAATTGACAGAATTTGACGGTTGATTTTGTGGGAACAGATAACTAACCAGAATCGCTATAACCACTATCAACATTGTAATGGTCAAACCTGATTGAATTGTACCGGAGATAGACAAGCCTTTTTTGTTGACTTGATAAATACCCCACAGGAATGCTAACTCTACTAAATATTTTGGCAGGGCAGAGAGAGGAATTAGAGCCTGTAGAAATTGCATGGTGATTTCGATTGCAGCCGGGGCTCCAACAGGTACCAGAAGTAAAAACATTAAACCGACAACCTGCCCCTGATAGTCACCAAAAGCCAGTCGAACCAAATGAGCAGGTCCTCCGCTACTTGGAAATTTCCGTCCAAGATGTCCAAACACCCAGGTAATGGGTATCATCAAGAGTATAAGTATTGCCCAGGCATAGATGGCCTGGCTACCTGCAGATTGCGCAGTTAACTGGGGTAAGACGAAAACACCGGTGCCCATCATAGTGGTAACCAGCAGGCCGACACCTTGCCAAAGAGAAATGGATTTAGGAAGGTGACTCATATTTTGCCTCAATGTTAATAGCACCGGATGTTGAGGCAAAAATGACTCAAATTACGTATGTTTATTTGGTTGACCGTTAATAGGCGATACCGGCATCTAATAATATGCTATCAACTGTTTTAATGTTAATTAATGTATCATTAGTCGTGTGTTCAGCACACTCTTTCTTTGATTGCTGAATAGCATTTTCAAAAGCTCTAATCTGATATTCAAAACCGGTTGATTCAAATGGTAACGTAAGGGTATCGTTTAACTCGTTGGTTTTTATCTGAATCCGCTGCGCAGCATGGAAAGGATCGTCAATATATATGCTTCCTTCGGTACCATAGATAGTCATGTCATTTTTGGTATCTGTCTGTATTGTACAGGTAAATTGATTGATCGCTGAACCGTATCGAATTTCTGCAGACACCCGTTCATCCACACCAGTGGAACCTATTAACACGTCTGCTTGAATGGCGTCTGGAGGGGATTTGAATAAACTCTGTCCAAGAGCAATATTGTATATGCCAATGTCAAGCAGGCTACCACCACCGAGCGCTCGATTAAACAATCGATCGTCAATATCGAATGTGGCTTTAAATCCGAAGTTTGACTGGATCAGCTGTATGTCACCAATTTTTTTGTCTGAAATCCATTGATAGACTTGCCGCCATGCGGGTAGGAACTTGGTCCACATTGCTTCCATTAGCAGGGTGTTGGTCCTGTTTGATAGTTCAAACAGATTTACCGCTTGTTGGTGATTTAGTGTGATGGGCTTTTCGCACAACACCGGTTTACCGGCATCAAGGCAAAGGGCAGCCGTTTCGGCATGAAATGCATGGGGGTTCGCGATATAAATCGCATCGATATCCGGGTCGGCAATAAGTTTTTCATAGCTTGCATATTGTCTTGGTATGCCATAATCCAATGCGAATTGTCGGCAACGATCTGAATTCCTACTGGCAACGGCCAAAATTGTAGAGCCTTCTACAACAGACATCGATTTGGCAAAATCGTGGGCGATTCTTCCTGGTGCAATGATTCCCCAGCGGCAGTTTTTTGTCATTGTGATTCCCGGCATGAGTATTATGAGTTTTTTATTATAAACAGTTTTTAACGCGTATGTGCTATAACTTTTTTAGCTGGACAATATTTCTCTCAGGTAGTGTGTACCTATGGTGATTGATTCCTGATCTTGTAAATTTTGCACTGGTAAAAAAGAAACTCTCTGTAAAAATCACTTTTCTTATGGTTTGCAGCTTAGGTAGAGGCAGGTTTAAACATGACTAATCATGATTTAGGTAGTTCAGGTTGTCCCTGTGGATCTAAAAAAATGTATGCTGAATGCTGTCAGGTGTTTCATATAAAGAAAGCGATAGCCAAAACTCCCGACCAGCTTATGAGATCCAGGTATTCAGCCTATGCTCTTGGTGGTCTGGGAAACTATCTTGCAGCCACATGGCATCCGGATAATTTAGGTGTGCTTTCAAATGATGAGCTGAATGATAGAACATCGAACTGGGTTGGGTTAAATATTATTCAGAGTTCAGTATCAAAAAATGGTATTCAGGGGCAAGTAGAATTTATAGCGGCGTTCGAAGACTTGCACCATCAGGGCAATAGGCAATTCCTGCATGAATACTCAAACTTTGAAAAACTAAATGGAGCATGGGTTTACACCGAGGGAGACATTAGAACCATAAAATTTCCCAAGAGAAATGAGCCTTGTCTTTGTGGCAGTGATCTTAAATTTAAAAAGTGTTGTGCTGCTTTTGTCCAACATGTCTAGAGTTCGTGTTTCTTGAAGAGTTTTTCCAGTGACCCGGTTAGTCACAAATATGAACAGATAACAAGGTTACAGGTTTTGAAGAATTTTATTCTTTGATTTGCATCGTCATTATCCAAAACTTGTATACCCTATAATGGCCCCATGAGTTTTATCCTGATTGACATTTTCCATGTCAATCTCGGTGTTAGAAGTAAAAAAACCATTAATGTAGTCAATTAAAGAATCGCTTTGTAATGCGTTTAGTTTAGAATCGAGATCTTTAAATTTAGTCTGTAGAGGATTCTGTTTTGGTAAATAAGATGGCATTGTTTGATCGGGCTTTTCGTCCATTTTTTCTTTTTGGTACCGCTTTTTCCTTTTTTGCGATAACACTCTGGATGTTTTATTGGCTTGGATTTTCTGGTGTTAGTATAGAGCTTCCTGTACCTCTGTTTTCATGGCAGTGGTGGCATGGCCATGAGATGTTATTTGGTTTTGCGGTTGCTATCATTGTCGGGTTTTTATTAACCGCTGTGCAAAACTGGACGGGCATTGCCACTCCCTCCGGGGCGAAGTTAGCCTTACTCTTTTCGCTCTGGCTACTAAGTCGGGTATTGATGTTCGTTCCTGCTGTTATTGAATGGTGGGCATTGGCTTTGGTAGACAGCCTGTTTCTGGTTGCTGCGGCTTACTTCTTTGGTGAAGCAATTGTATTGGGTAAGAATTGGCGGAATTTATTTTTCGTACCGATTTTTCTAGTGATGGCGGTATTAAATGTATTGTCGTATTACTATGCAAGTGAGGGGTTGCCCGCCAAAGCGCACCAGGTATTTTTAGGTGTAGCATTTTGGATCACACTAATTATGGTGGTTATGAGCGGTCGGGTGATACCCTTTTTTACCTCGCGTGGCGCGTCGGTGACTCTGGTTGAAGGAAGTAAGCTTACCGAGTCTATAGCCCTGTTGTCTATTGCTGTTATTGCCATGTTACAAAGTGTTCCTGATGCATCTCTGGTACCTGATTGGTTGATGTCATTAAGCTTGCTCATTGCGTTTTTCAGTAATCTACTTCGGTTAATACGTTGGAAAAGTCTGGCAACCGCAGGCATCCCCTTGTTGTGGTCGCTGCATCTGGCATATGCTTTTATTGTGATTAGTCTGCTGGCTTTATCACTGTATTATATGGGGTTGCTACATGACCTCGATGCACTGTTTCACTTTCTTAATATTGGAGGAGTGGGCCTTTTAGTGCTGGCCATGATCTCAAGAATTTCACTGGGACATACCGGTAGGCCATTAACTGTTGGTAAGTTAATGGTTTTAGCCTATATAGCGTTAGCGGCGTCAGCTGTGCTACGGGTGTTTTCATCCTGGCTGTTCGGGCTGGAGTTTATCAGTTTGGCGTACTCGTTGAGCGCCGTGTTGTGGTTGCTGAGTTTTGGTTTGTTTATTGGACACTATTTCAAAGTCCTTGTACTACCGAGAGTGAAAACATAGTCATTAATTCAAGGTAATGGGCACTGTATCTGTATTGCATAATTAATTTTTATCCGTATTCACGGAGATGCAATTTTTTCCTGCATTTTTGGCTTTATATAGTTCTCTATCTGCCAGCATTATCAGTTCTTGAAGACTCATTCCTTTTGTAGGAACCATCGAAACAATTCCGACGCTACAGGTAACATACTTAGCCGTTAACGCGGCAGAGTGTTCAATCCTGTGTATGTCCCATGCGGACAAAATTTCATTTCCCATAGAAACGGCCAGGTTAGAATCCATATTGGCGGAGATTACCAGGAATTCCTCTCCGCCATATCGGCCTTTTAAGTCGGTTTGACGTTGAAATACAAAATTCAAAATGTTGGATTGTTTCTGCAGGACTCTATCACCAAATTGATGACCGTATGTATCATTGTATTTTTTAAACTCATCAATATCCAGCAGGAAGACGGAGAAGGGTTGTTGTTCCCGTATGGCAATATCCAGCAGTAACTGACCTTCAGACTCGTACGCTCGTCTGTTTAGCAAGCCGGTAAGTTGATCGGTTTTGCTTAATATATTCAATTTTTCGGAATACGAAAAAGACCGCCACAAGGCATAAGAAGATAGTAGTGCAATAAGTTGCGAGCCTGATACAAAGCCAAAATTATGCAGATACCGTTCTTCATAGACGCCCAATGTAAATACCAGGCATGCAAAACCTGTAATTATCAAGAAGGCCAGTAGAATAGAATAAATCAACCTGAGGCGAAGAACGATAATTCCGAAAAATCCGTAAAGCATGGTGCCTTCATAAGGGAAGCTATATTTTGAAGTCACCCAGCAGCTATAGATGAGCCAAAAATTACTGTATATCAAACAGGTCAAAGCAACTAACAGTAACAAGTCCCGGTGTTTTGAAAAAAGGCTGGTAAAGCTAAGTACGATCAGTAACAGCAAAATGGGAATCTGTAAGGCCAGTCGGGAAACTAAATATGTCGAGCTTAGGTTTTTAGGAATTAACAATAGATCACCAGGTATAAACAGAATGATGAGAAACACGCAGGCAAGTAGGGTTATGCGTTGGTTTAAAACACTTAGCTCTCCTAAATTTAATTTTCCCGGCTGCTGAATCATAATCCGGCTCGATATTCCATATCTACCTTTCAATGGTGATGTCTATGATCCATTAAAGGAACAAATGGGCCAATATACAAACGGCATGTCAAATTTTTTATGATCCTGAACCTTGATGTCTTATTATGTATTTTCTTGCAATGTATACCTGCCTTGAGTCTAATACGGCTCTGCAAACAGCATACGGATCATATGAAACACCAAGCCTGTTCAATGACATCAAGATGGTATACCCAGGATAAGAAAATCGCCTGGTTCTTCCCCGACGCCTGGATCTTTTCAAATTAAATTCCAATATTTTTTGCCTGAAGGACAGTAATTAGCACATTGCTAACCTGAATTCGGGCGTTTGATGCAGATTAATTTTCAGGACAAGAGTAATGAGACGTATTCCAGAACCTTTTCGTATTAAAATGGTTGAACCTATTTCCGCAACCACCATTGAACAACGCCAGGCTGCGATTAATGCCGCAGGCTATAATCCGTTCCTATTAAGAAGTGAAGACGTTTATATCGATTTATTGACCGATAGCGGCACGGGCGCTATGAGTCAAACTCAATGGGCAGGCATTATGATGGGTGATGAATCCTACGCCGGGAGCCGAAACTTTTTTAATCTGGAGCAGGTCGTTAAAGATATGTTCGGTTATGAACATACCATTCCGGTTCATCAGGGTCGTGGTGCGGAACAGATCTTATTTCCGGTATTAATTCGTCGGCGTAATAGCAAAAAACCGGTATTTATTTCCAATTACCATTTCGATACCACGGCTGCCCATGTTGAACTCAATGGTGCCAAAGCCATTAATGTACTGACATCTGACGCCTACAACACCACTGAATATCATGATTGGAAAGGCAACTTTGATCTTGAACTGTTAAGGGTGACTATAGAACAACATGGTCCAGAAAATGTTGCCGGTATTATTACCACCATTACCTGTAACAGCTCCGGTGGTCAGCCGGTTTCCATGGAAAATATACGTGCCGTTTATGACATTGCACAACAGCACAATATTCCGGTAGTGATCGACTCGGCCCGTTTCAGTGAAAATGCCTGGTTTATCAAGCAGCGCGAGCCGGCTTACGCCGATAAAACCATCGGTGAAATTATTTATGAAATGTATCGTTATGGCGATATGTTAACCATGTCGGCTAAGAAAGATGCCCTGGTGAATATTGGTGGGTTGTGTTGCATTCGTGATGATTTTGCTTTATTGCAGGAAGTTCAGACATTTTGTGTGCCTATGGAAGGTTTCGTAACCTATGGTGGTCTGGCCGGTAGAGACATGGAGGCCATGTCCATCGGTTTAAAAGAAGGAACTGACGAACATTATTTAAATTACCGTATTGGCCAGGTGGCCTACCTGGGTGAAAAACTGAAAGAGGGCGGTGTTGATATTCAATATCCGACCGGCGGACACGCTGTATTTGTTGATGCCGCCAAGTTATTGCCTCATATTCCTGCGTATCAATTTCCAGCTCATACCTTAGCGAATGAATTGTATCTTGAAGGGGGTATTCGGGGTGTTGAAATTGGTTCCTTATTACTGGGTCGAGATCCGGAAACTGGTGAACAAAAGGCGTCGAAGCTGGAGCTATTGCGATTAACCATACCTCGACGTGTTTATACCAATGATCATATGGATTACATAGCAGAATGTTTAATTGCCGTGAAGCAGCGCGCCAGCGAGATTAAAGGCGTTGAGTTCACCTATGAGCCGCCGGTACTTCGACATTTCACCGCTCGTTTTAAGCCAAAAGCCTAACTGAATTGGTCAGGCTAAATTCATATTGGATTTAGCCTTCCTTCCTTTCTCGTTTTAAATGCCAATGGAATTGATGACATTCGGCCTGTTACAATGACATCGCAGATTAATTATCCATTCATGTTGCTGTGTGGCATGGTGGATGCAACATCACACTGATGTCTGGTGAGTTAATTTTCATACGGTCGGTAAAGGAATAGGTCGTTCAATGTTTCACGTAATACCTGGCAATCGCCTCGAACTATTAGTAGAACCATTAAAGATTCTGTTAGCCGTTGAAAAACAGCACGTGCTGGCCAGCGACTGGATTTTATTGCCACATAGAGGTATGCAGCATTGGCTCAATATGGAACTGGCCAATAGTCCCGACCGTCAAATAAGTATGAATATGAATATGCACCTGCCGGCCAGTGGTATTTGGCAGTTGGTGCATCAGATTTTAGGCAAAGAAGCAGGTCGACAATCAGTAGAGTGGCGTCGTGAAGCATTAAGCTGGAAATTGCATGATTTACTGACATCTGCAGAGCTGTTAAACCATCCGTTAATGGCTGAACCAACGGCCTATTGGCAGTCGGGACCCAGAGCCTCGCAAGAGCTCAAACGATTTCAACTTGCCGAGCAGGTTGCCGATCTTTTTGAACAATACCTTATTTATCGACCAGACTGGATCAAGCAATGGCAGCAAGACCCTGCTGAACACTGGCAAGCCTTATTGTGGCAGTACTTGGTGCGACAGTCGGGTCATCACCCCTTGGGGCTGTTGGATGCCGCACTGCAACAAATTGATCGGCCGGTGTCTCATTTGCCCGAGCGGGTATTTATTTTTGCAGTGAACAATTTGGCCCCACTCTGGTTAGATTTTTTTAAACAGGTGAGTGATCAGGCGGGTATAGATTTTCACTTCTTCTATTTAAACCCAAGTGATGAATACTGGAGTGATCAGGTTAGTGAAAAGCAGGCCGCGAAACTAAGAGCGAAGTGGTTTGAACAGGGTATCGAAGAGTTGGTGCTGGATACGGGTAATGCCCTGTTATCCAGCCTGGGCTTTCAGGGGCAGGCCTTTATTAATTTGCTGAGTGAACGCGCAGACCTGGAAACTCCGGTGTTTGATGACCCGGGTTCAGACAGTTTCCTAAAGTGTTTACAGCATGACTTGCTGTTTCTGAAAAACACGCCAAGGTCGAATCTGGACGATACATCAATCCATGTCGTTTCGGCCTATAGTGCACTCAGAGAAGTGCAGGGATTACATGACTGGTTATTAGGCCAGTTTAACGATGATCCCTCGTTAAAGCCCAGAGATGTCTTGGTTATGTGTCCCGAAATAGAGCAATATGCCCCCTATATAGATGCGGTATTTGCCCGAGGTTATGACCACCTTTCTGAGCAGTTACCGCCTTTGCCCTGTTCTATATCGGATCGCGGCATCATGAGCGCCGATCCATTAGTTAATGCGTTTGTCTCCTTTTTTGACTTGCCAGACAGTCGCTTGCAGGTGCGTCAAATGATGGCCTGGTTAAATGTTCCTGCCATTCAGCAACATTTTGGCTTCAGCCAGGAGTCTCTGGTAAAAGTCGAAAGTTGGCTGGATCAGGCACACATACACTGGGGGCTGAATGCCCAACACAAAGCCAGATTTTTGAGTTCACCTAATCATGAGGTGACTACAACAGAAACCTATACCTGGAAATTGGGTTTAGAGCGTCTGTTATTAGGATTTGCCTGGGGTGATGAAACTGCATTGGTCGATAATCGACTGATGTTACCGCAAATTGAAGGCAGTGATGCGTTACTACTGGGACAACTCATCTCCTTTGTTGATCGGTTGGAAACCCTGTCCCGTACCCTGACTCAAGCAAGAACCGCGGAACAGTGGGTAGCATTACTGCAAAATGACATTTTGATTGCTCTTTTTGGTGAGCAATCCGACAATCGCTCCTATCAACTTATTGAGCATTGTCTGTCTGAATTTCTGGTTCGAATTCACGAGTCTGGTGCGAGTAACTTTTCTGATGAAAACAGTCATGATGGAACCATAGACAGCCAGGTGATGCGCTATTATTTGCAACAGGAACTCAACCGTCCGGAAACGACTGCCAATCAGTACCTAATGGGGCAAATCACCTTCTGCAGTATGGTACCCATGCGTTCAGTGCCCTTTAAAATTATTGCGGTATTGGGTTTGAACGATGGCGATTACCCTCGTCAGCGGCAGCCTGTAGGCTTTGATTTAATGGCTGATGGACCCATGCGTCGTGGAGACCGTTCACGTCGTGGCGATGACCGATATTTGTTTTTAGAGACCATTATGTCGGCGCGTCAACAGCTGTATTTAAGTTATCAGGGCAATAGCATCAAGGATAATGCGGCTCGACAGCCTTCATTGCTACTGGAAGAATTACTGGATTATCTACAACAACATTATGGCTGGAATCGAAAGCAGCTTCATCAGTTACCCATGCAGTTTTTTAGTCCAGACTGTTATCAGGGCAATCAACCCAGCTTTGATCCGGTGGGATTACGTTTACTGGTTACCAAAGGCAAGGCTGCCAGCCCAATTAGGCTGGAGCCAACGGAAACCAGAGTAAAACTTTCAGCAGCCGAGCTGATTCGCTTTTTTAATCACCCCTCAGAGCAATTTTCCAGGCAGCAGCTGGGCCTGTTTATGAATAGTTATGATACCGAACTGGAAGATGTTGAACCCTTTGCCGGCAACCATTTACAGCGTTACCAGATACAGGACAATATGATTAATACCCTGATCCATTCTCGGGGAGACGAACAGAAAGTTGCAGATCTGATTGCTATGGAACAGGTATCGGGTTCATTGCCTGAGTTGGAATCGTTTCAGTCAGAATTGAATCAATGGCGGCAGCAAGCCGAAAGCTTTTATCGTGAAATAGACGCTGAGTTTAACCTTAACCTTGACCCCAACCTTGACTCAAACCTTGACTCAAACCTTGACTCAAACCTGGAGCCTACCACCCTGAGTGGAGAATTCATGGGGCGCACATTGTCGGTAACCTTGATAATGAGTGATACGCAGGAGTTGGTTTACTGGCGTTTGGCAAAGCCCGGCGCAAAAGACTTTTTAACACTCTGGTGTAATCAGCTAATTGCACAGGTATTGCTCGGCAAACCACTGATTTCCAGGGGCCTATATCGAGGCAAAACTGACGACGAATTTCACAGGTTAGAGCTTCAGGCAATAGATCAACCTGAAGCCCTGCTGGAACAATGGCTCGCCATATTTGACGATGGCCAAACCAGGCCTTTGCTCTATAACGCCAAAATAGGTACCAAATTAGCAGCATCGACAGCCAGTTTTCAAAAAATCTGGGAGTCGGATCGTTTTACTCAGGGACTGGATCAGGATCTTTATCTTAAATACTTTTGGCCCGAGTTACCGACACAGGCTGAAATCGATCTCTGTGTTGAGTTATATGTACCGATGATGAGTCTGTTTCTAGTTGACGGAAAGGGAGTGAAGTTATGAGTGAGCTAAATCCACTAACGCTACCCCTGACTGGACGTCAGCTAATAGAAGCCAGTGCCGGCACAGGCAAAACCTATAATATCACCAAGATATACGTCCGCCTGATCTTGGAACAGCGCGTGCAGGTACAAAATATTCTGGTCATGACTTTTACCAATGCCGCCACTCAGGAATTAAGGATTCGACTTGATCAGGAGATTCGACTGGCACTTAAACAGTGGCAGGCTCCAGATGATATTTCAGATGTGTTTTATACTGAACTGGTTCCGCGTTATTCGAAACAGGAAGCAGAATTATTATTAAACCGGGCATTACAGAACCTGGATCAATCGGCAGTCTTTACTATTCATGGATTCTGTAAACGCGTGCTGGCCGATCAGGCGTTTGAAAGTCAGATGCGGTTTGATAGCCAGATTGATACTGATATGAGTGACTTGTATCTGCAAGCAGTGCAAGACTGGTATCGCGTTTCATCTGGAGATACAGGTTATCAGCAACTGATACAAAAATGGCCAACGCCAGATGCTTTTTATCAGGTGTTTTCTTCGCCTATCAGGGGTTATGAACCTCTGGTAACACCGCCAGTAGACATTACGGATATATCGCTTTGGCGCAATAACTGGCAGGAAGAGTCTGAAGCCTTTTATAAGGCACAAGTGAAGTCTCGCCGAAGCGAAAATATTAAGGCCCATTGGCAACATTACCTCGACCAGCTAGAAACGCTATCTAGCTTACATGGTGAAGTTTCTGACGAACCAGAACTGTTAAACATACTGGGTTCAGAAAAAGATTTTATTAAGAAAAGCCAACTTTACCCTGAAATAGCCCGTTCCGCTTCAGTGGCGGTAAGCCTACAACAGCAAGCTAAAGCTGAAAAAATTAGAAACGTGGTTAATTGGTGCCGTGATCGTATTCAAGCGTCAAAACAGCAAAAAAATATCATGGATTTTGACGACCTGATACTCAACCTGAATAACAGATTACAACAATCACCCAATAATCATCTGGCTCAGGTGCTGGCCGACAAATATCCCATTGCTCTGGTAGACGAGTTTCAGGACACCGATGCGCTGCAATACGCCATTTTTGATCAAATTTATGCCGCTCCCAATGCCCAGTTGCTGGTCATGATTGGTGACCCGAAACAGGCAATTTATGGCTTCAGGGGCGGCGATGTTTTTGCCTATTTAGCGGCTCGCAACACCGCTGATACCTGCTGGGACATGGGTAGAAATTTTCGGTCAACTCCTGGTGTAATTCAGGGTTATAACCATCTCTTTTCGATGACAGATCCATCCAGCTTTGATTTTGGAATTGATTATAAACCGGTAGCGGCCGGTATTGCAGACATGCCAGAAATGGAAGACGCAGCAAAGCGGTCGCCATTTCAGTGGGTTGAATTTCAGGGAGATCCATTACTAAAAGATGCTCAATGGGATCTGGCCCATTGGACCAGTCAGGAAATACGCAGACTCACTCAGCAAGCTCGTATTAAACAACAGCCTGTACTGCCACAGGATATTGCCATTCTGGTACGCAGTGGCGCACAGGCACACATGATGCGTCAATCACTCAGCCAGCACGGACTGGATTCGGTATTTTTAAGTGACCGTGAAAATCTATGGCAATCCAGTGAAGCGTTACAGTTATTGTTGGCACTAAAGGGGGTACAAAAACCGGAAGATCAACGCCTGATGGTTGCGGCGTTGTCGACGCACTGGTTTTCGGTATCACCAACACAATTGCATGCGCTGGCTACAGATGACAGCGTATTTGCCTATTGGCATGACAGGCTATCCCGCTATCTAGAAATCTGGAAACAACATGGTTTGTTGAGCATGGCGTTTAAGATTTTATCCGACAGCTACACACCCATTGAACAGCAACGTGAGCGAATGCTTACCAATGACTTGCACCTGCTTGAAATCATGCAGAGCGAGAGCCATAGGTTCTCTGATCCTTTGGAAGCTATTCAGTGGTTGGAAAATCAGATTAAACAACAGCCGGGTGAACACGAATTGCGTCTGGAAAGTGATGGCAACCTGATCAAAATTGTTACCATGCATAGTTCAAAAGGTCTGGAATACCCGATCGTATTTTTGCCCTTTGTCAGTTACGGCAGTAAACCCCGGTCAGCATCGACTCTGGTTCGAATTCATGATGAAACCACCAAACAAAGTCAGTCAATTTTGTTGCCTGATGAAAGGCAGCTCAAACGGGAACAAAGGGAACAAAATGCCGAATTAGTGCGTTTACTCTATGTAGCCGCGACAAGGGGAATTAACCGTACCTACGTTTTGGCGGCACCTTTTAAATCCTATGCAATATCACCACTGGCACTGGCGACCGGTTGCTCAGAGATTGGCGAATTAAGAAACAGGGTCACAGACCTTTTGGCTCAGCCGTTACCCATTCACTCGAAACCCTGGGAAGAACAGGAACGAACTCAGGATGCTTCGTTCAAGGCTGTAGAATTCAGAGGCCGAATAGAGCGAGACTGGTGGCTGAGTTCATTTACCGCACTGACTCGAAATTTCCGACATGATGGTTTGTCTGATCCCGATCGGGATCGCACCGATCTGACTGTTGCAGCGGAATCAGAGCAAGAAATCGCTGCCGATGCCCGGTTTATACTGGCCAAGGGCGCCGATTCGGGTAATTTTCTGCACTGGATTCTTGAAACCATGGAATTTAGTAACCCGGATCTAACTGATTTACGGCGACAAAGTCAAAAACGTTATTCCGCTTTAATGGATTCCAATTTTCCACAACAACAGGACGATTCACTCTGGTCCTGGCTTTCTGATATTGTGGCGACACCACTCGATGACACCGGTTTGAGCTTGTCCAGCATCGAACCCGAATATTGTCTTAAAGAAACCGAGTTTTATTACCCCATGCAACAAGCGGTGCGACACTCGGATTTGATCGCCCGATTGTTATCGGATCATCGTGGGTCGCAGGTTGAATTTCCTGAAAAGCATTTGCTGAAAGGCATGATGCACGGTTTTATCGATTTAATATTTGAATGGCAGGGTAGGTTTTATATTTGTGATTATAAGTCTAACTGGTTGGGAAGTCAGATTGAAGATTATAACGAGGAGGCTATGACCCAGGCGGTACAGTCCAGCTTTTATGACCTGCAGTACTGGATCTATAGTCTGGCGTTGCACCGCTATTTACAGGTTCATCTACCCAACTATAAGCCCGAATCCCATTTGGGTGGTGTGTACTATTTATTTTTGAGAGGCATGAAACCGGGTGTCAAGTCAGGAATTTATCATCGACAGCTGAGTGTCGACTGGTTGCATCAGCTGGACGACGCCCTTGCAGGTCATGTTGGTGTGGCAGGAGAGGGGCAGTCATGATCTTATTTGAATCTCCCCTGGAGCTAGCCCATGAACGGCTAATGGCTGAAAAGCTGACAGAATGGTTAGGCCTTGAGGTCAACGACCTGTTTTACCATACGGTGATTGCGGCTAATCTTGCATTACAGCAGGGCCATAGTTGTCTGTATTTACCCGACTGGGCCGGAGGCCGTTTAATCGCTGGTGTGCAATATCATTATCAGTTGCCGGAACTAGGTCAATGGATTAGCGAACTTGAAAAACTGCCGCTATTGTCTTCCGATAATTTTCCGCTAGTGTTTGAAAACCAAAGAATCTATTTACGGCGATACTGGAATTTTGAACAGGAACTGGCCGATGAAATAGGCAAGCGCTTAATTCCCGCCCCGGTTAATTTGAGCCCCGAATGCACCGAAAGATTTAATGCCTTGTTTCCAGAAACCAGGGAAACAGATTGGCAAAAAATTTCAGTGCTTAATGCATTACATAACAAATTTACCGTTATTGCCGGAGGGCCGGGAACTGGAAAAACCTATACGGTGACAAGGCTGTTAGCCTGCCTGTTGGCACAACATGAGCAATTACCCGTGATTAGGTTAGTGGCTCCAACTGGCAAGGCAGCACAGCGCTTGACAGAATCTATTGCCGCCGCTAAAACCGATCTCCATTCAGCGTTTTCAGCAGACTGGGTTGCCGACATTCCAGAAGATGCCACTACGATACATCGTCTTTTAGGTGTGATTCCGAACTCCATTAACTTCAGGCATCACCAGAATGCCAAACTGGAACTGGATTGGTTGCTTATTGATGAGGCTTCGATGGTTGACCTTCCCATAATGGCCCGTTTGTTCCGGGCATTACCCGAAACCACGGGTATCATTTTGCTGGGTGATGCCGAGCAGCTGCCGTCGGTTGCTGCAGGTAGTGTGTTGGCTGACTTAACCCCCAGGCCGCATCCAGGGTATTCAGATAGCCGTCATAAAATATTGGGATTAGCTGAAGGGCTGGTGCAGCGGCCGAAGGCCTCATCTGATGATCATCAATCGGATTACTTAAGTTACCTTGAAAAGAGTCACCGTTTTGATGGCGAAGGCGGCATTGGTCTATTGGCTAATGATGTTATAACGGGAGAGGTGTCTGCGTCGTGGCAGCGAATAATAGACAGTGTACAGGCTCAGCAGCAGCTGGATTACGTTACACAGGAACATAGAGATCAACAGTTACAAGTCTGGGTGAAAAACTATTATGAACCGGTGATTAAAGCGGATTCTGTGGAACAGGCCTGGGAGTTGTTTTCACAATTTAGAATGCTTTGTGCTACCCGTGTTGGCCCTCAGGGTACGCAAGCCATAAACGATTTGGTGACTTCTTTATTGTTGAAAACACCAGGCAGTGTTTTTAAGGGATTGCCGGTGATGGTAACCGAAAACGATTATCAGCAAAGCCTGTTTAATGGTGATATCGGCATCGTTTGGCCCGATATAGAGACGGGTATTCAAATGGCCTGGTTTCCTAATGGGAAATCAGGTTTTAAGGCTGTGCCTTTTGCCAGATTACCTAATCATGAAACGGTTTTTGCCATGACCATTCATAAAACGCAGGGCTCGGAATTTAACCGGGTAGTGATGTTTTTGCCAGATCAGGCTTCTAAAATCTTGTCGAGAGAATTAATCTATACCGGCCTGACCCGTGCCAAATCGCATTTTAGCTATTGTGGTAACGAGACGTCATGGAAACTGGCGGTATCCCAGCCGGTTGTTCGACATTCCGGGCTGCGAGAAAAACTGGGCATTGTTCAATTGACAAGCCCAAAACTGGCCCAGCCGGTGTTAATATCGGAAGAACCTAAACAGTTGGGTATGGATTTTTAGGATACAGGAAATCTGTTGCGAGGCAGTATGGTCAATCACCCGATACTGTCCTGTGTAGAATGTCGCATTTGCGCTCGATAGTTATTTACACCCATAAAGAACTCACGCATGAATACAACCCAGATATAGCGGCCATAACGGGTAAGCCTGATTTCAGTCTGGTCTATTTCAATAGCACCCATAAGTCTTAACAGGGTTAACTCCATTTTAAACAGCTGTTGCGGCGATTTATGATAACGATCTATCCAGTAGCGGTGAGGTACTCGAAGTCCAAACAGGCGCATTAACAGTTGATACTGGATAATTTCTTTCGGCATCATCGTTTGCATACTGGTGATGCCAGTGATTCGCTGGTTAACTCTGGTAATGTAGTCTTCGATAGAAAAAGAACTGGAAAGCAATAGGCCATTGATATAGCTAAATGAGCCACTACCTGTGCCCAAATAATTTTCATGGTCTACAACATACTCATCAATATGCCCCTGCTGCTGTTTGAGGTTAAAGCACCAGGCAGAAGACATCTGGTAATGAGCATTCATCTCCTTGTCGATTAATTGATAAAATTTCGATTCATTGCGAAAACTAAATTGTCCCATAGATTCATCCATCAAGACTTTTGTTTCATTTGACGGCATTAATGGGTACCAGGATATCTGTGTGGGTTTCAACGTATTTAGGCTTTCCAGGTCAGTAAGTAAGTGTTGCTCAGTCTGGCCAGGCAAATTAAAAATCATATCTACATTGAGTGTATCGAATTCTGGAATTGCCAACTCCAGATTGTGCATAATGGTTTGTGAATCTCCATAGGGTACTAATCTTCCCATTTTTTGTAGCAGGCTATCTTGCAAGCTTTGAACCCCGACTGAGAGTCTGTTAACACCCAGTTGGGTTAACAAATTAATATTGGATATCGATAAAAAATTCGGATTGGTTTCAATAGAAATTCGTGTGATGGGGAATAACCTGGTTGTTGTTTCAATCAACTCTGTAAGCAGCTTTGGGTTAATAGTTGGTGTGCCGCCGCCAACATACAACTCAGTGAATTTAAATCCCATATCCCTATAGATTCTTAATTCTTTTTGAAGGGCTGAAAAATAGTAAATAGCGATATCCTGTTGATATTTAAAGCGATGAAAATTACAGTAAGGACACAATGATTCACAAAAAGGGATATGGACATATAACAACAATGTATCATTCGCGGATTGCATCAAATGATGCTTAAAATGTTCGCCAACAGGCTGCAGTTGGGCCATGTGCTGCCGAATGTAGCAACGAGAATAAAGGCTAATAATATGGCCTAACATCAGTACAAATCTCCTGCCCGTCGATGACTGTTTGTAACTGAATTCAAGATAGTCCCAAGCACGGTAATGTCTACTAAATTTTGTGTCCAAGTCAGACTTTCAGTTTGCGACTTTTACAACAAAATGGTGGTCTTGGTTGTAGGTTAACTTACCCTGAATAGCATGCGTTCTAGCCAGGATCCAATTTTGTAAGTTTCATCGTATGGAATCAGTCTATCCAGACCATTAATTCAGCCAGTGCCGTGGATGAGGTAATATAGGCAACGTTATATTTCATCGCTCTGTGTTGTATTTCAGTTAACATTTCTGTTAGCGACCATTGTTCAATGGTTTTGGCCGGTGTAGCTTCCAGATCAGCTACATAACCCCACATATGTTGTGTGGCATTTCTGATGCCGCCTTTTGATGGTGTAACTCTTAATAGCTCAGATAAAGTTTTTACAATGTCTGAAAAGTCATCTTTAGGACTATAGGTGGCGACCTGCTTGCCGATTTCTCTATAATAATTATTGCTACGAGCCATTACCGAATATTTATGCTGTCGCCAGATTTCCTGTGCATTCTTGGGAATTGTAATACGCCCTGATTCGCTGGTTTGGTATTTGGATAACAATATTTCGAATTGTCGGGAAGGTGAATCTATGTAGGCGCTGGGCCATGTTCCTTTTGCTGATTGCAGGCTGATTGGCAACTGATCCTGGTAACCTCTGAGCTTTATCTCGGCTGAAATTTGACGATGTCGTTGTTGAAGCGCCCAGCCAAAATGGATCCAGCGAAGTGTTTCGGGGTGGTGTGAGTCGCCTTGTTTCTCATCCACAATGATCGAAACCAGATCATGAAGCTGAAGGTGTTCATCGAGCAGGCTTTGTCGATTTAGATACCCTGGATCAATATCCCATATTCTCATCGAAGCTCCTGAAACATTGTTATTGAAACAATATTTTGACATGGAATATGATAGTAGGCAGAGGCTTTACTGCCTACGTTTTCCAGCTTTGGTTATTAGGCTCGACTGATAAATTTACGCTCTTCCACATTTACCTTGATTTTTTCACCGGTAGAGATGTGCTCAGGCACCTGCACAGTTAGACCTGTTGAAAGAATTGCTGGCTTGGTACGTGCGGTTGCTGACCCTCCCTTAAGCGATGGGTCTGTTTCAACTATTTCAAGCTCCACAGATGAAGGTAGTTCCAGTGCAACCGGTGAATCATTTACCAGGACAACCTGCAAGCCCTGAGTCGACTCAGTAATGAACAGGATTTCATCTTCAATAGATTGTTTATTCAGGCTGTAAGATGAAAAGTCTTCGTTATCCATAAATACATATTCGTCGCCGTCTGAATAAGAAAACATGGCAGATCGTCGAGTCAGGTCAGCCAAAGCTAACATATCTGAATCTTTATAAGATTCATCGATTTTGTTGTTATTGCTTACGTTGTACATTCGCATGCGATAGATACTGCCGCCAGCACGCCCCTGTGGTACTGAACGCTCAATGTCACGCACGATATAGGCTTCACCGTTAATCTCGACGGCGGTATTCTTTTTGATTTCACTTGCTTTTGGCATCTTATTTGGCTCTTAGGTAAAAATTAACATGTTATTATAATCCAGAATCAGATCAATAATATACTCCAGACATTCAAAGTCATATTTATCTATAGCGTTGAAATTATTAAAGCGAATATCACTTTTCAAATATGTCCACAACATAACCAGGTATTTAAAGTTTTGTCTGTCGATAACCCAAAATATCGTAATTCTATTTATGCTGAACTAGTATTTAAGATGTTTCTCGTATGTATTTCATTTGTTTCGGTTCAGCAGCTCATGTTGGTATTCTGTTGTGCCTTTCCCAAAGTCCGGTTATAAGTTGGCAAACCTTTTTATGTTCCCCCTGTTTACATTTGGAGCTTCATTAATGACTGAAAAAATTAAAATAACGATCAATAAAAATGGACCTATCAGCATAGACGGATACCAGGCAATCATTTTTTGTGGTGAAAAACTGGAAAAAGAAGGGAAAGCTTTTATATGCCGTTGCGGTAATAGTAAGAATGCGCCATTTTGTGATGGTTCTCACAAACGGACCGGTTTTGACGATAGCAATGACATTCAAGAGCTGCAGGCCATAAAAATTTGGCAAGGAAGTCGTATTAAAACCTATTTTAATGCGAATCTTTGTATGCATGCTCGCTACTGCAAAGAATTGGGAAACCTAAGAAAAATAGAATCAGAATCAGCAGATCCAGATGCTGCCAGAAAGATTGCCGGAATAGTCACTCAATGTCCATCGGGCGCGCTTAGCTTTGAAATGCTGGAAGGAGAGAGTGGTGTTACCTTTGCGTCGTCTGGCACTGTTGAAATTATGGAAGGAGGTGAAGTTCGTATCCAAAGTGAAATAGAGAGCGATAGTCTGGAGCTACAAGATCATCAGCCGACAAATCGTTTAGCACTTTGTCGTTGTGGCTTATCAAAAAATAAACCCTATTGTGATGCAAGTCATAGTGAAAAAACGGGATTTCGGTAACCGAATATCATGCTGGGAGCAGGCTTAATGGCCCCAGCAGTTATTGTCTTTTTTACTGTAAATCCAAACTAAAACAGGCCATAAGAAAGATGATTAAAACAAGCTGAGCGTATTTGGTTTTCTCATTATTTCACCGAAGATAGCGTCTGGTTCGACTATTTCGTACGCATTGAGCGAATCCTGTAACAGTCGAAATAAAGGCAGGTGAGTTCAAAGACACTGTGTCAGTGAACAATAAAGTTGTTACCTGAAAAATATATTTGTTAACTTTTCTGCAAATTAACTAACGGATAGTCATGCCTTGTGTTATGTCACTAATTAGTCGTGCGGTAGGTACTAATGTAATGAACCATTCCACTGATTAATAGTCTAGAGAATTAGTATTTTTGCGAGATGACTGAATCTAAGGTCACTGTTCTGTAACAAATCGCACTGTGTTAGGCCCACTTCAGGTGCAGGGTTTTGCGGGAGAGGGGGTTAGACACCTCCAATTATCTGAAAGGTTTTAAGAACATCGTCATTTCATTTATTGTAACCGACTCAACTGCACCTTCTGTTGCCTTTGCATGATCGGCAAGATGAGAACTTTTCATGTGCTCCTGCCAAAGTTCACGGCTCTGCCAAGTTTCATAAAACAAAAATACACTCGGATTGTCGTTATCCTGATGTAAGTCATACTGAATACAACCTGCTTCTTTTAACGTTGGCTCAATTAATTTTAGTAACTCAGATTTTACTAATTCAAGTTGGTTTGGTTTAATCACAATTTTTGCGATTATCGTCAAATTTTTTCTCATTTTTAATTGCCCTTTTTGTATTTAGGAATTTGTAAGAATACTCTTTAATTTAAGCGGCAGTGTGAATTATTGGGTATCAGCCGGTCTTCGGCCTATTACAAGCCTGTGGCAACGTCTCAGGAAGATCTGGATTGATCAGATTCATCAGGAATATCCGTTCATGGGGAGTCGCAGAATTACCAGTGAGCTGGCTGATTGGGGATTCAAAGTGAATCGAAAAAAATACTGCGGTTAATGCTGTTAATCGGTGGTTACCCCATTTACCCGAGAAAAAAGACAACGATCGCCAACAAATCCCATAGGGTTTACCCCTACCTTCTACGCAATCTGGAGGTGACTTATGCCTATAACTGTTGGGCGGTCGACATCACGTATATCCCGATGGCAAAAGGCTTTGTTTATCTCGTTGCAATCATCGACTGGTATAGCCGTAAGGTACTGTCCTGGCGGTTATCAAACACAATGGATACACATTTTTGCCTGGACGCTCTGGATGAGGCCATACAGAACTATGGTAAACCTGATATATTCAACTCAGACCAGGGTGCTTAGTTTACCAGTGAAGCATTCACAAAAAAGCTCAAGGAAAACGACATTCGAATTAGCATGGATTGTAAAGGACGATGGATTGATAATGTCTTTATCGAACGAGTCTGGCGCAGCCTGAAGTATGAAGAGGTCTATCTGAAAGCCTATGAATCACTCAAAGAAGCAGAGCTTGCAATCGGAGACTATTTCTTGTTTTATAATGAACAGCGCAAACATCAGGGCTTGAATAATTTAATCCCAAATCAGGTTTATCATGCCAAACAGAAGTTTGCAGCCTAAACCCCGGATTGTTTACTTAAAATCTAATAGTTATGTCCAATCAATGGGAGCCACTGCTAACATTACCTGTTTACGTTTGGTATCAACGCCATCTTTACTCTTATAGGTTTTGGATCATTACTTTTAATTCTGTTGGGAATATGGGTGATGAGCATTGGTGGTCATAAAAACTCAATGCCTGAGTGGCTATCTGCAAAATTAGAGACAAAAAAATGATAATCAAGAAATTTGGTGAAATTCAAGGTGATGAAGTTCAATCAATTTCCATTGAAAATGAAAATGGCTTACGAGCAAAATTCATAACTTATGGCGCAAGGTTGACCGAGCTGCATGTACCTGATCGTAATGGTGAGTTGGCAGATATTGTTCTGGGCTTTGATGATTTAGACAGCTATTTGTCTACAGATATCTACTTTGGCGCAACATGTGGCCGTTATGGAAATAGGATAACAAAAGGAAGTTTCCAACTTTATGGGAAAGATTATCAAGTTGATCAAAATGAAGGTTTGAATCATCTTCATGGAGGCATTGAAGGCTTTCATGTAAAGAATTGGGACTTTCAAATAAATGATTCCAGAAACATCCTTACGTTTACCTCTGTTTCAGACGATGGAGAAATGGGATTTCCTGGCAGGTGTGAATTGAAAGTAACGTACGAGCTCACGAACGCCAACAAATTACTAATAACAATGACAGCGAATACCGATAAAACAACAATAATGAACATGGTTCATCATTCTTATTTTAATCTGGCAGGTTATGGGTCCGGAGATATTAGAAACCAGCAAGTCAAAATTAATAGTCGTTTTTTCACTCCTGTCAACAAGGAATTGATAACCACTGGAGAAGTATTGTCAGTTGCCGGAACGCCGTTTGATTTTACAACAATGAAAGCAATTGGAGAAAATATCGATGATCTAGGAGGTGTTTTTGATGCTGGTGGATATGACCATAACTGGTGTATTGATGGTGAAGGTATGCGACCTTCAGTTGAGGTATATGATCCAAAGTCAGGACGACGAATGCTATTAGAAACAACAGAGCCAGGAGTCCAGTTTTATACTGGTGGACATTTGAGTG
>Ga0224506_10000152_pt1 | contig 68477 bp, 66 predicted proteins | sample SF_Jan12_sed_USG_2_FD_169108 | JGI IMG/M metagenome (GOLD analysis project Ga0224506, IMG submission 169108) | Sediment microbial communities from San Francisco Bay, California, United States - SF_Jan12_sed_USGS_8_1 | ecosystem: Environmental > Aquatic > Marine > Sediment | place: USA...
TCTGGACGGAATTACATTAGCGCAATTTGTTGATCGCCCGGGTATACCAGAGCTATCAATGGAGCGTGACAAAATCATTGGTCGCTTTATGTTAGCGCGTAAGCAGGCAGAAGCTATTAGCCAGGGTTTGGTTTAGTCTCTGATTAATGATATCTGTTTGTATGGTTATCAGGTGACCGTATAAATAACTCAAGAGTCTGACTTATTGAGTAAAAAAAGCCCGCATATGCGGGCTTTTTTTGTAGTGTGCTTATAAAAAGTGTGGCGGAGCTGCATTTCCACTAATATTAGAAAAAACTATGTTCTGGATCTCCCTCCGTTACTCCAAAACTACTGAATAGAATATATTTATGAATCGACAAAAGAAGTTGTTGAAGAAGTCGCTGATACCGAGCCGACTTGCCCCAGGTGCGGTGGTGAAATGGTAAAACGCGTTTCTAAAAAAGGAAAAAATGAAGGTAAAGAATTCTGGGTTTGTAAAATTTTCTCAAATGCCGTGGTGTTGTTTCGATTGAGGAACTAACTTAGTACGGTAGTAAGATGGCTTAAAATAAACGATATATCACCGGGTTTGTCTCAAACTAATTATGAACTACAATCTTCCCCTTTTAAAAAAAATAATCACAGCCGCTGCCCGTGAAGAATTATTACCACGCTTTGCCGATGTGCAGCGCAGTATCAAGGTGGATGGCAGTTTTCTTACCGAAGCTGATCTTGCGGTGCAGGCACGTATTTCAAGTGAGCTGAGAGAGCATTATCCCGATACCGCATTTCTGGGTGAAGAGATGAGCACCGAAGATCAGCAAGAACTATTAATGAACAGTGATTCGCTCTGGTGTCTTGACCCGTTGGATGGCACCAGTAACTTTGCGGTTGGCACGCCTTACTATGCGGTATCGTTAGCCTTGATTGAACAGGGTGTGGCGACACTAGGTATTGTGTACGATCCTAATCGTGATGAGTGTTTTGTCGGTATCCGCGGGCAGGGCGCTTTCCTTAATGATGCGCCGCTCAGAATAATGCCTGCTGGACTCCCGCTATCACAGTCCACGGCGTTGATTGATTTTAAGCGGCTTTCCTCAAAGCTTGCGATGAACCTGGTGAGTGAGCGACCTTATGCATCACAGCGCAGTTATGGTTCAGTCGCGCTGGACTGGTGCTGGCTGGCAGCTTCGCGCGTGCATGTTTATCTGCATGGTGCGTCTAACATCTGGGATTATGCGGCGGGGCATTTAATCTTTTGCGAGGCGGGTGGTGTTTCGTCTACACTCGAGGGCGAAGCGATTTACATCAACAATCTCAGCAAGCGTTCTTCTGTCGGTGCGCTGGATAAGGCGAGTTTTGATTATTGGTATGGCTGGCTACGTGAACATAGTAATTAAACTATTCGTTTTATTGGTGAGGCAAACCCCGTTAATAGTTAAGCAGTACGCAGTTAGGTGCTAAAGGCTGTCTCCTGATTTAAGGAATAAGTGTAATATACCCATTAAAATCATCTACAGGAAATATGTAAAGTATGAATAATAATGAAACAAAGATCCCCTTATATGTTATCGGCATAATTACGGCAGTTATTGCGATTATCGTTACATGGATCTTAATCTCCGTATTAGGTTCTATTGTAGGTGTGATTGTTGGCTTGATTGTCGCCAGTGTAGTGTACATGGTACTAAATCATTTCAATAAAACAGAAGAAGCTTCTGAAATAATAGAGGAGCCAGTTAGTCTATCGGATGCCAGTATTGAATCATTACTTAATATAAATATTGCATTGCGCAAGGAAATTATCCCTGAAGAAATTCGTAGCCTTTATGAGTCGATTATTGATCAGTTAATTGATGTACTGCCAAAAGTGAACAGTGAAGTTTCAGGTGGTGAATTGGCGTGGGTAATTAATCGTATGGCAACTGAGTACCTTCCTGAAAAATCAATAAAACCTTATCTTTCGATGGATGATGTTCAACGTAATGCAGAAGATACCATTGCTTCAGTAAAAGAAAGTATTGCTGGAATGCAATCTGAATTATCTGAAGTACAAGACATACTTTCATCGCATAAAACGGATGAATTTAATAACAAGGCTAAATTCTTAAAAGCCAGATTTAAAATGTAATTGGGAGTCGTCATGAGTGATACTAAAAAAGCCCCTAAATGGGCAAAAGAGTTAGATATTTCATCAATGAAAGAAAAGTCATTGTCATTGATTGCGAACGTTAAAGAAAAAGCTGGCCCGGCATTAATGCGTACCATTGATGGTATTGGTGAGGGCTCACAAAAAAGCATGAGGTCAGCTAATGATCTTATGTCAAAAAGTGTTGATTCATTATTAAAGGGTCTGGATGGTAAATCACCAACAGGTGAAAAGTTACTTGAGTTGCGTACTGCAATGGATGATCTTAACCCTCATTCACTGAGTAACGCCTGGTACTTTAACTGGATGCCGAAAGGGCTTAAACGTAAAGCAGTATCGCGTTTTATTCATAAATACCAACCGATGCAAAATCATGTGACTCAAATTCTTGATGGATTACGTGCTGGTAAGGATGATTTGCTTGAAACCAGTATTGACCTTGAACACCAGTACGATGAAATCATGAATGCACAAAAGCAGATTCAATCTGATATCTATGTCGGCGAACATTTTATTACGGAAGTTGAAAAACTTGAGGCAGATGTTGATGCGACAGATACCCAGGAAGTAACAAAGCTGGCATCAGTTAAAAATAAAGCTGCTCGACGTATTCGTGATCTTCGTACGATGGAACAAGCGGCCGTTCAGTTCTTTATCAGTATTGATCAAACCGTACAAACGAATGAATTGCTCAGTGAGCAGATTGATAGCGCACTTACTGTTGGTCCTATGGTAATGACCAATGCTTTACGTATTCAAGCGGCACTCGCTAAACAGGACACCGTTAAGAAAGCTGTACAAGGTTTTCAGGAAGGCCTGGGCGACATGATGGCGCAAAATGCAGCGGCAGTGAATCAGGCAGCTCAGGACGTAGGCGACATGTACAATAACCCGGTAATTGCACTGGAGAAAATGGAAGAAGGCTTTGATCAGTTAATGCAGGCGGTACAAACAGCAAATGAAACGATGGCGAATAGTACGTTAAAAGCGCGTGAAGCCAGTGCGCGTTTAGCCGATATGACTGCAAAATTATCTCCCGTTGCTCAAGGCTTGCATGATGCAAGAAGCAGCAATGATGACAACGATGATGTCATCGAAGGTGAAGTCGTTAATGCAGAGGCCGATAATAAATGATGAATGTGCAAGAAAGACTGACAGCTATTCGCGGATTAAACCCTGCGCCTGTTGCTGAGAGAAAATCATTCGATATACGAAGCCTTAAAAATGGTGGTTATGTCAATTGGGATGATCAAACATGGCTTGTTCGAAATGTTTACCTTTATCTTGATGTGAAGTGGAAAGACTTCTCAAAACGAAAAAAGGATTACTGGGTTACGGAACTTGAACTGTTTTCATTGAATACCGGTACGGTACGCTATGTGGAATGGGAATATGACGATGAACTTGAAGTCAGTCAAACCGATTCAATCGTGCAATTACGTGATATTCAATATGATGGTCGATCTATTAAATATCGCGATCTAGAAGAAATGGCCGAAGAGGAGGAAGGAGAAGTGATTGTTGATGGTACCACTTACTCTTATGTCGAAGACGATACCTGGGCAGGACTCTTTATTAAAGCCGGTGGTTCTAAAAAAGGCACTCCGATGCGTGCCTATGAGTTTGCCTCACGAAAAAACACCTATCTCACCATTGAAACATGGCATGAAGATGATGATGACAGACCTGAGCGAGAAGCGTTTGTAAGTCATGAAATTAAAGGTAGTCTGTTTGAGGTGCTGCAAACATCATGAAACTAACACGGAGGAAATTTTGAAATATAATAATAATCGTTTCATCGGCTTCTTCTTCATTGTTTTTTTAGCTGCGTTACTCAGCAGTTGTAGTGGTCTTCCTGATCTCCTGATGCATGAATTTAAGCTCATGCCTAAACGGTTAGTGGATAATGAAGCCCTAATAAAAACACAAAAAGAAGCCTTTGATAAGCTCTCAAGCCATGCTGAATGGACTTTTTTTAGCCCTTATTTAGAATCTGAAAAATGGATCGATAAATTTAACGTGGCTAAAGATGAGCTCAGTAAAGCAAAACATCTTTATGATACTCAAATTGAGCCAATGGCAGACAATAATGAGCCAGAAGAAGCACAAGCTTTTACCCAGCTCATTGAACAATTCAATAAACATATGTATGCCTCAAGTGCAGCCGCATATTATGCCGATAAACGCATCGATTTTTTAGTCACTACTCGTAATACGGCTGCTGAGCTGTATGCAAAAGCAAATCAGCAATACGAAAAAAACTTGTCTCTTCAGCGCCTTTTTGTATCCCAGGCGGGCGCTGCAACGGAAAAATATCCGAATAAAAAAGATGATTTAACAGAGCGTGTAGCGGGGCTAGATACATTAGTAAAAGAAAGCAGTGATTCTTATCTAATACTCAAAACAGAATATAACAAAAATTCTAAAGCCAACTATGCCCACTTTGGTGATGCCATTGTCGCATTAAATATATCAACGCAAAAAGTAGCCAGATATGAAGATGAACATAGCAATAAAGTTGATGAATTATATCGTAGTTACGTCAAGGTTCTCGCTGATCAACGTGTTGACTATTATGTTGTGATTGGACGTGCGACCTGGTGTGAGGGTGAATACTGTGGATCAGGTGATGAAGCACGTTTTCCAGCTGTTCAGGTTGACGCAGAAACCTTTGAATATTTTGATGCGTTGACGATTAATTCTATTGCTCAATACCGTCGGTCATGGGGTGGGGACGATAAATTATCCCTGAAAATCCCACAAGACAAATGGAACGCATTAAGACTCAATTATAAAAGTGGAAAATCGAGTAGCCATGATTATGGCGAGTATTGGGTTGATAGCACATCTACCAAAACTTTCCATAAATATATTGAAATCGTCAATGACAAAATGACCGAGAAGGATTGGCAGGCTGTTAGTGATGATAATTTTTGGAAAAACTATGAAAATTTAGGCATGGCCATTGTTACAAAGCCCTACGGCTATTATGAAGAGGACGGTCTAAAGGATGCTCAACCTGTCGGTATGGCTACCGTGGCAAAACCTGTGGTAAGTAATGGTGTTGCAACTGGATCTAATCAATACGGTGAATGGCGTCATTCAAACGGCAATTCATACTGGCACTACTACGGAATGTATCGATTGTTTGGTGATCTCGTGGGTCCTCGTCGGTATTCATATAATGATTGGAATAGTTACTCTGGCCGTAAAAGAGGCTATGGCTATTACGGTCGCAACGATGAATACGGCACTTATGGTAGTAGCACCTATTCAAGTAGCCGTTACCGTAACAGCAAATTTGCCACTCGAAACCCGGGTGAAGTCCGAAGTGCCGCTAGCGGAAAATCAAGAACATCACGTTCAACCCCCTCTGTTCGAGGCGCCGGATCTTCATCAAGAAGTCGTGGCCCTTCAGGTGGCGGTAAGTAACTGAATAATAATCAAGGATCAAATATTATGAATATTGAACAATATATGTATTACCTCTTATATGCCTTAATCTATCTCGTGCTTGCGACGGCTATGAAGTACATTTTAAACATTCGCTCATCTAAACATTATCATGCAGATGATGTAATTGCTGATGGGAACGTAGCTGTAGGTCTTCGTCGATCGGGCGCACAACTTGGTTTGGCAATTGCCATGTTAGGTGTAATGTCTGGTGAAAGTAATCCAGACATCATGAAAGATATGATTGATACCTTTAGCTATGGTCTGGTCGCTATTGGTTTTATGGTGACTTCACTATTTTTCACAGATAAAGCGCTCTTGCCTAAAGTTAATAATACCGAGGAACTTAAACGCGGCAACGTTGCCATTGGCATGGTTGAGTTCGGTACCTTAGTCATGACAGGTATTCTAGCTTACGCCAGTATCAAAGGTGATGATGGTGGAATTCTTTCATCGGTTGTTTATTTTGTTGCAGGCCAGATCACGATGGTTGTCTTAGTGCTTTTTTATGAAAAAGTACTTGCACGAAAAATCAACCCTGTTGCATGCGTGCTAGAAGGCAATCTTTCTGCAGGTGTATATTTGTCAGGCAAGATCATTGCTTATGGTCTAATCCTTCAAAGTGCAATAGTGGGTAATAACAATGCATCCTTCACATCAGAAGCGGTGGTTGAATATATAGTCGCCGCCTTTACTGGCATGATCTTACTTTATATCTTTGAAATCTTAATTGATTTGTTGATTATTACTTCAACGAAAGTCAGTGATATTATTATTAAAGATCAACTTGTCGCAGCTATCCAGCTTTCAATTACTAAAATTGGTATGGCATTGCTTTTAGGTGTCGCAATCTTATAATTCTATAAGATTATTTCTGCATGAAAACACCAAGGCTTCTGCCAGTACTGTTGGCTTTTTGTATGTTCTCAACCGGTGCAAGCGGGTTGGTCAATGAATATGTACTGGCGACAATAACAACCTACATCTTAGGCAACTCAATAGAACAATTTTCTATTGTCATTGCCTCAATGATGTTAATGATGGGTATTTCCGGCTTTGTGCAAAGTCGAATGTCTGATAATAATTTAATCTATAAATTTATCGGTGTTGAAGTTGTGATGGCGGTGCTCGGTGGTTTTGCGCCACTGGCCATCTACGGTGCCTTTGCATACTTTGAATATAACTTTGCCGTGGTACATTATTTCTTTGTGCTCAGCGTGGGTTTTCTTATTGGTTTTGAAATCCCTATCGTCATGAGAATCATTAACCAGCAGCAAATTAGCTTAAAAACAAATCTCGCCATTGTTTACGCGATGGATTATGTCGGTGCATTCGTCGGTGCGATTATATGGGTAAAAATATTACTTAAATTTTATCCTCTTACGGAAATAAGCTTTATAGTGGCTGGGTTCAACTTTGCTATTGCACTTATTACTGTCACCTACTTTATTTTTACGGGTATTATCAAACATCGAGTAACTACTGCAATTATTATGCTAATGACAGTTCTGATATTAGTTGTCGGCTATCTCAATAATCGTGATATTAGCTCACTTTTTGAACAGCATTTTTATGATGATCCCATTATTCTCAAAACAACTACAAAGTATCAGCACATCGTATTAACTGAAAATAAACAGCTAGGGGATATTCGTCTCTATATTAATGGTAATACGCAATTTTCATCTCTTGATGAAAAGCGCTATCACGATTTGCTAGTGCACCCTGTTATGTCTATCGCTAATATGCCAGAGCATGCCTTAATACTGGGAGGTGGAGATGGTTTGGCGTTACGTGAGCTTCTTAAGTACAAAAATCTTAAATCGATCACTCTCGTAGATCTTGATCCTGATATGATCAAGCTGGCATCAGAAAACCCACGTTTAAGAAAGCTCAATAAAGATGCATTCCAGAATGCACGATTACATGTTCGCCCACCCGGGAATGTAAATGCTGTTAATGTAAAAGGGGTGTATTTAGAATCAGAAGATTCATGGACTAAAAAATTACAGTCTGAATGGGTTGCAACGGTTGATGTATACACTATCGATGCTGACCAATTTATACGTAGTAAAAATGATCAGCGATGGGATGTCGTAATTATAGATTTTCCTGATCCTTCGTCGGTTGAGCTTAGCAAGCTTTATAGTAAGCAATTTTACCGTAAATTACGCACTCACTTAACCAGTAATGCTTTTGTCTCAATTCAATCAACATCTCCGTATCATTCGAAAGAATCCTTCTTGACCATTGGTAATACATTAAGGTCAGCCGGATTTAATGTTTTACCTTATCGTCAAAATATCCCTTCTTTTGGAGATTGGGGTTTTCATCTTGCGTGGACCTCAAGTGAAAGTGAAAAGGCTATTAAAAACAGTCTTAAAACCATCGAAACTTTTATCGTCAACACAGATTATGTGACGCCTGAATTAATGCTGGCTTCATTCGCTTTTGGCAAAGGTGAACTAACCTCTAAAACAAATTGTGTGAATACTGTGATGTTTCCCTGTTTACTAACTAACTACACTAACTATGGCTGGCAGGTTGATTAATGACACCCGTTGAAAATATCAAGAAATGGCCTTCGCATAAACAGATCCAAAAAACAGGGCGGTCCACAAATGATCACTTTAAAGAAAGAGAAGGGGTTAAATATGCTGGTGAGCATTTAATCATCGATGTATGGGATGCAACACATCTTGATGATTTAAAATTAATGGAGGATACCTTACGCCATGCTGTAGATGTATCTGGTGCGACTTTATTACATATTCACTTACATCACTTCACGTCAACTGGTGGGATCTCTGGTGTGGCTGTACTTGCTGAATCACATATTAGTGTGCATACCTGGCCTGAGAAAAATTATGCAGCTTTTGATGTGTTCATGTGTGGCGATGCGGATCCTGAAAAAACCATCCCCGTTTTTCAGAAGGCTTTTTGTTCGGACAATGTTGAAGTGAAGGAAGTACTTCGTGGAATCGAACTTTAAGCTATATGTTCAACAACTTATTATTGAGATAGACTGAGTACTAGAATTATACCAATAACTATATAATGGTTAGCTTATGGATAAGAACGATAAAATAGAAGCCTTACAAGCAGATATAGAAAACCTCAAAGATCTATTCAGTCGAAAAGTTAACGCTATAGAAAAACAAATAAGTGATTTATCAACTGAGGCTGATGAGCTCAAGTCGGTTACAGTAATAGAAGAAGTAACAGAATCTAAACCTGAAGTTATCATTGCATCTCATTCGCCTGTTATCGAAGAACCGGTATTGGCGATTAACAAGGAAAAAATTGAGGCATCAGTCCCAGAAGAGAACGAACACGGTTTCCTTTCGAATAATTGGAAGACACCCGAACCAGTTAATCCAAAAGAGCCCATGCCGAGTTTCACAGAGATGCTTACATCTTTGTTTTTATTTATGTTTGCGCCATTGTTAACGCCGCTACAAGCCTTCTTCCCCCAGGCATTTACATTATATAAAAAATTTAAAGAAGAGGAACGCCTTAGTGTGTTCTTTTTAACCGCCGGTGGTGTGATTGCGACTATTCTTGGCTTTGTTTTTATATTGCAATATTCTTTTTCTAATTATCTATCTGAATTTGCAAAAATTATTCTTGGCTATGCTGTGGCTACTGCAATTATTACTACGGGCTGGAAGGTCACTAATAAATCGGAGAAGTTTAAAGATTATGGCGCGTCATTAATTGGACTTGGTATTACACTTAATTATGTCTGTACCTACTTTATCAGTTCCTACTTTAGCTTCGTTGGGGATGTAGGAGGGTTTGTATTATTTGGTGGTAATACAGTGCTTGCCTATTTTTTAGCGTTAAAGTTCGAAACGCGTATTGTTTCGACAATTACATATGTCGGAGGTGCATTTACACCATTCCTACTTAGTGGCGATATGGACAGTGCCAGTTTATATCTTTCGTACTTATTCTTATTGAGTGCAGCAGCCTTACATCTGTCAAGAAAAATACACTGGATTGAACTCTCGTATTTCTCTTTCTTATCGACCTTGGCGATATTTGAATTTAGTCTGATATCTCTAGGTAGTGCAGAATCAATTAATTTATCTATTGTTGGACTAATTCACGCGTTTTTCTATTTGTACGTCTATTACTCGCTATTCTCGGGTGATTCATTCACCTTGCGAGAAACGCTTGGTAAAAAACAGCTTGCCATGTTCTGCGGTAGTATTACCTTATATTTATTTAATCTTTATTATTATATTGGCCCATCACATGCGCTGGGTATGATTTTTATCGTTAACGCACTCCCTTTTGTGTTGTTTCTTGTTAAAAACTACAAAGCATCAAATCAACATCAACGCGCATTAATGACAACCTCCGTGGCTACCTTGTTAGCCATATCTGTCCCGCTATTGTTTCAACTGGATGTAATTGGATTGATCTGGGCTCAAGAGAGTTTGGTCTTACTTTATTTGGGTTTTGTATTTACCAGTGACTTTATTAAAAAAGAAGCCTATACCGCACTAGTGATATCATCAGCTGTCATAATCTGGTCAATCATTGATAATTATTCGTTGTGGCTCACTTCATTGCTGAATGTAAATACTGTATCGCTGCTATCTATTGGTGTTTTACTTATAGCCACAATAAAAATCATTGAGAAATTTAAGGGTTTTGCGCAAGAGTATGATTTAAATATACAGAATATCACAAGGGAATCTCTGTCTCTCTGGATGGTGGTGACGTATATTTTAATCGCGTATCAAGTAACACCAGAATACATGCTGTCATCAGCTGTTATACCCATGCTCTTTATGATTTACCGAGGCTGTGTTCATAAACTGTCTTTTACAAAAAAGCTAGGCGTTTTTCTATATGGCTTGATATTTGTTCAAATAGTCATGTCAGTTCAGGCCGTTGAGAGTTTCCGGTTTGCTCATCAAACGCTTCAAGGAAAAATTGCGCTAGTCGAAACCTTATTACTGCTAGCATTCCTTCAAACATTCTTTACACGATTATTGCCGGAGAGTAGTTGGTTGATCTATGTAAAGAGATTAAGAGTTACTTTCTTATTTATTACTCCGTTATTATTACTGCCAACCGTTTTACGACGTGCACCAGAGTTTTTCACTTTAGCATTATGGGCTTCTTTTGCTCTAAATTACTACATTGCTAAGACATCTAAGCATTCTATTATACAAAAAGAGCTTGTTGCCCATTATTTTACGAGCATTGCAGTATCAGTCGCTGTTGTCGCGTTCAGTCAGAACCCTGATATATACAGTTTTGTTAGTTGGCCATATTTTATAGCTCTCGCAATAGCCTTAGCTGCAATGCATCAAAAATTATATGAGAAAGTTATACCGGATAATAGCTGGGTTAATTTAACTCAGAAGTTGCGCATCACTTCGCTAGTTCTATTATCATTAATATTTATTCCTGCTACTATTATTTTTATGCCGAAACTTGTGCCAATAGCTTTATGGCTATCATTTGCACTTAATTATTTAATTTCGACTCGTGCTGACTATGCTGCCTTGAAGCGTCAGCTTAAAGCGCACTATTTTCTATCCGTTTCAGTTTCAATTTTTGTGATGCTTGAAAGCTACACGACGAATCTCTTAGCGCTATCTAATATTCCAATATTCATCGGCTTGGTCGTATCAGGATTTATTTTAATAAAAGAAGGAATGTTAGAGTCAGCAAAGTTAAAAGACTCTCATCTCAAACCTGCAATGGTTGCGTGGTTTTATCATTCCTGTATTGCCATCGGTTTTATTACACTTCTGCTAACAAGTCGTTTTGATGGTGGCGTATTTGTTATAGGATCTTACATCTTATATATGTCATTGAAGGGAAATCGATTGCCAGCACTTAATAATATTCATGCCTTAAACTATTTAGTCAGTATGCTGATGCTTGGTTTTGTCGCAGTGTATCAACTGGCTGCGTCAACATTGAGTTTGAGTTACACCTTTAGTGCAGTAATAGGTGTTCTTGCTGTATCTCTTGTTCTATATATTGTCAAAAATGAAAATCCTCATCGGCTTGCATTGATTGGATCTACAGTGCTCAAACGTGAAAATAGGCGCATTATTGAATTATGGTATGCACAGATATTGGTTGTCGTTATTTATATGGCTTTAATTAAGATGTTTACAGGTGACTGGTACGGCCCTGCGACAACAATTGCATTGGTGGTTCATGGAATATCAATAATGTTCCAGTCAAATAAAACGCTCTATAAATCATTAGTTAAATTTGCAGTGATTATGTTTGTTGCGGCATGTATTAAGATATTCGCCTACGATTTAGATGGCTTTACACTAATACAAAAGATACTCGTTTTCACAGCAATCGGAATTATATTGCTTGTATCGGCTTATTACTTTAATAAAATACGAAATGTTGATCGAGCCAGTGCTTAGTAAATATATGGCTAGTCCAAATATAATGGCTGGTTTCTCAGGAATATTAATCATGAAATATGGTGTTGCTAGATGATTACTTATTTTTACTGGATGCTGGTGATTGTTATTGCTATGGCATTCATGTTTTTCTTTGGTCGTGCGGATAAGTGGAAGACTGGGATGACTGCTGCGCTGGTGGTATTTGTGCTTGGCTGGGCGGCTTATTTTTTCCATTTTCAGCAGGTCTTTGTTAAGCATTATGGTGGCGTGATGTCTATTACTGTACCTCAAGGCCAGTATCATATTGCATCGACCTGGAAAGATGATAATTTGTGGATAGAAAATTATGATCCAAAAACCAATACCTGCCATTTTAAGGAATATTCACGGGGCAATTTGTTGCAGGGGTCGGTAACGATCAAGAATTGTAATCCATTATTACCCGAGGCTGTGCCTTCTCGTATACCGGTAAAATAATGCATCGTTCACACGCTCCAGCGTTGAACGATACAAAAAACCCTTGTTAACTGTGTCCTCGTTAGTATTCATTGCTTGGTATAATTACCCTTTCAACTGAGCTCTATCTATGTCTGTCATTCCCGTACCCCTCGCCAGAACGGCCTTGTTCGATTACCCGAAATACTGGGCCGAATGTTTTGGTAGTGCACCTTTTCTGCCGATGAGCCGTGCCGAGATAGATGCGCTGGGCTGGGATTCCTGTGACATCATTCTGGTTACTGGCGATGCCTATGTCGATCATCCCTCGTTTGGCATGGCGATTATTGGCCGCCTGCTGGAAGCTCAGGGCTTTCGTGTCGGTATCATCGCGCAGCCCGAATGGGATTCTAAAGATGCCTTCGAAGTGCTTGGCAAGCCCAATTTATTTTTCGGTGTCGCTGCCGGTAACATGGATTCGATGATCAACCGTTACACGGCTGAGCGCAAACCACGCTCTGATGATGCTTATACTGCCGGTGGCATGGGTGGCAAACGCCCTGATCGGAGTTCGGTAGTGTATGCGCAACGCTGTAAGGAAGCCTGGACGGATGTGCCGGTAATTCTCGGCGGTATTGAAGCTTCTTTGCGCCGCATTGCGCATTACGATTACTGGCAGGATAAGGTGCGGCGCTCAGTTCTGGTGGATGCGACTGCTGACATGTTGTTGTTCGGCAATGCGGAACGCGCCATCATCGAAGTCGCGCAGCGGCTCGCGCAGGGTGAAGCCATCGAGCAGATTACCGATGTGCGCGGCACGGCATTTGTGCGCCGCGACACGCCGCAGGGCTGGATGGAAATTGATTCGACGCGCATCGATCGGCCCGGAAAGGTCGACCACGTTGTGAACCCCTATATCAGCCCGCAGGAATTGAGCGGCTGTGAAGGAGAGCGTCGTAGTGATGCTTTTTATGGTGCGCAATATGATGAACACGGCGAGCCGATTGTCGATTTCAAACAAACAAAACTGGAACGCAGTCAGACAGTGATCCGTTTACCGACGTTTGAAAAAGTCAGCAATGATTTGGCCTTGTACGCCCATGCCAGTCGTGTCCTGCATCTGGAAACCAATCCCGGCAATGCGCGTGCACTGGTGCAGAAACATGGTGCGGTGGATGTCTGGTTGAACCCACCACCGATACCACTGACCACGGCTGAAATGGATTATGTTTTTGCCATGCCGTTCAAGCGCGTGCCACACCCGCGTTACAAGGGCATGAAAATTCCTGCCTATGAGATGATCCGCTTTTCGATCAACATCATGCGCGGCTGTTTTGGTGGCTGTACTTTCTGTTCGATTACCGAACACGAAGGCCGCATCGTGCAGAACCGTTCGCAGGAATCTGTGCTGCATGAAATCGAAGATATTCGTGACAAGGTGCCCGGATTTACCGGCGTCATTTCAGATCTCGGTGGGCCGACGGCGAACATGTATCGCATCGCCTGTAAAACCAGAGAAATCGAAGCGGCCTGCCGTAAGCCCAGTTGCGTGTACCCCGGTATTTGTCAGAATTTGATCACTGACCATTCCGCGCTGACGCAACTTTATCGCGAAGCGCGCGCCTTGCCCGGCGTTAAAAAAATATTGATCGCCTCGGGACTGCGTTATGATCTGGCCATACGTGATCCGGAATACGTGAAAGAACTGGTTACGCACCATGTCGGCGGTTTGCTCAAGATCGCACCGGAACATTCAGAAGATGGCCCCTTGTCTAAAATGATGAAACCCGGCATGGGTGCGTATGATCAATTCAAACGCATGTTTGAAAAATACTCGAAGCAGGCGGGCAAGGATCAATATCTGATACCGTATTTTATTGCGGCGCATCCTGGTACCACCGATGAGGACATGCTCAATCTGGCTCTGTGGTTAAAGCGCAACGGCTTTAAGGCTGATCAGGTACAGGCGTTTTATCCTTCACCGATGGCATCGGCGACGGCGATGTATCACACCGGGAAAAATCCATTGCGCAAGGTCAGCTACAAAAGTGAACCAGTGGAAAGTGTCAAAGACCCGGCGCAGCGAAAACTGCACAAGGCATTTTTGCGCTATCACGATTCGAGCAACTGGCCTTTATTGCGTGAAGCGCTCAGGCGCATGGGCCGTGCCGATTTAATTGGTGATGGGGATAAGCATCTGATTCCAAAAAATCAGCCAAAAGCCGCTGACGAGTATCACGCACCGCGCAGAAAAAATTCCGAGTCTGCGCATTCGCGCCGCACCGGGGGTAAAAAAATTCTCACCCAGCACACCGGTCTGCCACCGCGAGATACTGGCGCGCCGAAAAAACCGTCTTCGATTAAAAAGAAATCACGCCGCCGATAGGTGGTAGTGTCAGACTGGATTTAATTAAGCGTAGTAGGCCTGCATAAAGCACGTTGCAGGCATTTTTTATAACTTCAGGGAGCGTCAAAATCAGATTAAGACTCGACTCTGCTCAGCATGGCCTTTTTGCTGGCGATCATTTCTGGTGTCTCCAGGCTTATGCGTCCTATCATTCCGGTTCTGAATTCGTTGATTAGCAGCTCTGATGCTTTGTGAATATCTATGTGGCCACCCGAGCGCAGTGCTCCGCGCCGACGTCCGATTTCCTCGAGCAAACCTATATCGTCTTCGGGTAGCTGTTTAAGTTTGTAACGCGCCAGTATTAACTCGGGATAGTATTCAAGAAAATAATTGGCGGCGTAGAGGGCTATATCTTCAAATTCAATGGCGGTGTTTTTTATAGCACCGGTCACGGCCAGTCGATAGCCTGAGTCTTCATCTTCTACTTTGGGCCAGAGCATGCCGGGGGTGTCGAACAGTAATACGCCATCAGCCAGGCGCGTGCTTTGTTGTATTTTTGTCACCGCAGGTTCATTCCCCACTTTGGCTAGCACTTTTCCGTTCAGGCCATTCATGAGCGTCGATTTGCCTACATTCGGTATGCCCATAATCATCACGCGTGCGGGATTTTTTTCCAGATTTCGATCTCCCAACATGGTTTTGGCGACCTGGGATATTTTCTGGATCAGGTTTTTAGCTTCGCCTTTTTTTTCGGCAACCAGGGCGATAGCTTTAACGCCTCTTTCGCGCTCATAATATTGCTGCCATGCTTTGGTCGTTGCGGGATCGGCTAAATCACTTTTATTGAGCAGGGTGATGCAGGGGCGTTTGCCACGTAGCTCATCGACCAGCGGGTTCTCGCTACTGTAGGGAATACGGGCATCGAGCACTTCTATGACAATATCGATGAGCGGCATGCTCTCTTTGATTTTGTTGCGGGCTTTTTGCATGTGCCCTGGATACCATTGAATGGCCATGATGTTTTGTGTTGTTACCTGAGGTTTTTTTAAGTGGTTGGCCGTAGAATGGCGCTGCAATTGAAGAGATTATACCTCAATAGTGCAGAACGACAGGATTGAACCTGATAAATCAGGTCTATATGAATGAACCGGGCAGGGTAAATTAGTGCTAGTCGGAAATACCTTTTTAATTTAACCTGTCAGTGATGTCATTTATTTCTTTATCAGAAAGTATCAACGCATCCAGTTCTTTTGTTGATTTGCACTGAGCGCTGAACTGATCAAATAGATGTACTGGCTCTACTCCATTGGCCTCGTAAGATATCCAGTAGTTCCTTATCAATTCCAGACAGGCTGGCGTGTCCAGAGGGGGCGCATTATCTTCTGCCTGCGCAGGGACGACCAGTAACAGGAGTAACAAGGGTAAATATTTCATGGGGGCAATCTATTAAGTGGATCGGTGTGGATTTGGTCGCATTTAGAGGGCGGTATTTTAGATGTTAATCTGACGAGTATCCAGTCAGTCGTTCTGTTAATGGGCATGGTTCAGCACAAGCTGTTGAATAATAAAGAATATAGTTTGATATAAGGTTGTTTTAGAAGCTTGGTGGCCCCATTTTTTTGATAAAATTACGGCTTTAGGCGTAGAGAAAATGAGTCAGAGAACATAATGAAATACAATAAACTGGGTAGAACAGATTTAGATATCAGTGTCATTGGTCTTGGCACCATGACCTGGGGGTTGCAAAATACGCAAGCGGAAGGTTTTGAGCAGATGGATTATGCGCTAGCGCAGGGTGTTAATTTTTTTGATACCGCTGAAATGTATGCGATTCCTCCTTCAGCTGAAACTTATGGTGCTACTGAAACCATTATTGGTAATTGGTTTGCTTCACGTTTAAATCGTGACAAGGTGATACTGGCATCGAAAATAGCCGGGCCGGGTTTGTCGTGGATTCGGGATGGCAAAAACATTATCGACAGAAAAAATATTCAGCTCGCGGTTGATGCCAGTCTAAAAAGATTACAGACGGATTATATCGATCTTTATCAATTGCACTGGCCGAATAGAGGTTCTTACCACTTTGGTCAGGTGTGGGATTACGCGCCTAAGTTTGATGTCCAGGCAGAGCAGGATAATTTTCTGGAAGTGCTGCAGACCATGCAGGATTTAATTCAGGCGGGTAAAATTCGTCACATTGGTTTGTCGAATGAAACGGCCTGGGGCATGACTCAATGGTTGCAGCTAGCTGAGAAAAACAATCTGCCGCGCATGGCTTCGATTCAAAATGAATATTCTTTAATTTGTCGTCACTTCGAACCCGATCTCAGTGAGATAGCGATGCATGAAGATTGCGGTTTACTGGCATGGTCACCTTTATGTCGTGGTATGTTAAGTGGTAAATACCTCAATGGTGCTCGACCAGAAGGTGCACGCATCACTATTGAAACTCGACCAGAACATCGCATTTATCCGCAGACAGATGCAGCGATTAAAGAATATATTGATTTAGCTAAAGCACATGATCTGGATGCCTGTCAGATGGCATTGTCATTTGTAAATAACCAGCCATTTGTTAGTTCGACATTGATTGGTGCGACCAATATGGCACAGTTAAAAAGTAATATTGATTCGATTGATCTCAATCTTTCTGATGAGGTTTATCAACAAATTAAAAATATACGACGCGAATACCCTATGCCGTTTTGAGTCACAATATGGGAAAAATAATGAAGAAATTACTTTATGTAGTAGCCGGCATGGCGTTATTGTTTTTCACCGTTAGTTGTGCCTTTTTATCTGGTGAGTGTGTCTACCCGGATTCTACTGGCACAATTGCCCCCGCCTGGGTTTGTTCCGGGTCTGCTGAAGGTTTAAATGTGAGCGCTACAGGTTATGCACAAAAATCATCATTAGGGCGTTCTTTTATGCAGCAAATGGCGATCACGGATGCAAGAACTAAGCTGGTGCGTTTGTTAGCAGGAAAAGATTCAACCGTCATCCAGCATGCGACGGGCACTACAACCATCACGATTAAAGATTTAGAGAAAACCAGCATTACGAAATCTATTTTTAGTCCTACCGGTGGTGTATATATTTTGGTGAAATTTGAGTCGCTGTGATGAAGAACGGTTAATTATACTTACGGAACTATTGTGGACGAGCCTATAATCTGGATTATCATTATTGTTTTTTACGCACCTTTGCATTTCATGCTGCCGGTGCTGTTTTTATTTATCGTTGGTGATGAATCAGAAACGGTGAGAAAGCAGCTGATTCGTAGTGCAATTATTGATGCCGCTGTTTCTATGGTAGTGGCTTTTTCACTTGCTATCATACTCGTTAACTATTCACAGATAGCTCTGGCAATGGTGGCTCTCATACTGTTTATGTTGACTCCCTTCATACGCATAATAAGAAATCGACGGATTATAAAATAATAGAAATTAAAAAGAATTTCAGAAAATTAAAAATACATTCTAAGAGCTACTACCTATCTGTTTGACTTTGCCCAAAACAGCCTGTGCATGGCCCTCAGCGTTGACACCGTATTCCGCATCAACAATGATGCCCTGCTTATCAATGATGAAAGTAGATCGCACTATGCCCATTTTCTTTTCACCATTTTTTTCTTTTTCCTGCCATACACCGTATGCTTCACACAGCTCACCTGAGGTGTCTGCCAGTAACATGACTTTAAGCTTAAATTTGTTTATGAATGCCTGATGTGAGGCGCAGTCATCTTTGCTGACGCCAATGACAATGGTGTCGAGTGCGGCAAATTCGTTGCTCAGTGCGGAGAACTGGTTAGCTTCGATGGTGCAGCCAGATGTGTCGTCTTTGGGGTAGAAATATAAGACGATGTTTTTTCTGTTTTTGAAATCGTTCAGGCTGATGGTTTCGTTGTTTTCATTGACTGTAGTGAAATTGGGTGCTGTTTGCTGTGTTTTTAGCATGATGCCGGTTTCCTTAACTGAATATTTGGTGGATTGTTATGATTGTGCCATAGCGGTACTTAGCTTATTCCACAGTGGGTGTGGGCATTAATTAAACAGCTTAAGTATTACTGCTTTGACCGAACTGACTTAATCTGAAAATTTAATGAAAATCCTGACCAAATCACAATACTTTTTTTATTGAAAACGGTAGTCTATTCATCATTAGTTTTAATTTTCCGGTGCTGAGAGCTGAATGTTTAAGTTTATCGATAACTGGTTTGAACGACGCATACTAAAACGTTCATCGATCACGGCAGCGCAGTGGCATGAAGCCTTTGCCTCGTTACCGTTGTTGCACGGATTGACCACGAATGAAAAAAATTCGCTGATGGAATTGGCCGTTCTGTTTTTGCATGACAAAACATTTGAAGGTGCGCAGGGTTTTAATGTGACTCAGTCGATGACGATGATTATTGCCTTACAGGCCTGTCTGCCATTGTTAAATACCGGGCTTAGAGGGTATAAGGGCTGGTATACGGTGATTATCTATCCGGCTGGCTTTTCGCCTGAGCGCGTGGTTCGAGATGAATATGGCATAGAGCATCGTGTGCGCTCAAATTTAGCTGGGGAGGCATGGTTGCGTGGACCGGTGGTGTTGTCCTGGGGTGAAACGGCGAACGCGGGTATTGTTGATGGACATAATCTGGTGATCCATGAATTTGCGCACAAGCTTGATATGATCAACGGTGATGCGAATGGTTTTCCGCCTTTGCATGTAGGCATGGATTCGGTCAAATGGGCAGAGGCTTTTACTGCTGGGTTTGAAGATTTGCAGAAAAAATGTCATCGTGGCAAACACATCGGTATTGATTGTTATGCTGCAAGTTCACCGGCAGAATATTTTGCGGTATTGAGTGAGGTTTTTTTCGAACGCCCCGGTGTGCTTCATAAACACTCTGCAGCGGTTTACGATCAACTGCGGCAGTATTATCGGCAAGATCCATTAACGCGCTTGAATGATTGAAAAAACTATTATGTCGATGTTTCCCATATATATAGTTTGCCATGCTGATCACGAACCAGCAGGTTACCTTTGTCGCTATCTCGATAAGAAGAATGTTTCATATAAAATAATCAACGGTATTAGTTATGACCTGGCTGGTCTGGATCTGGCAGCTGTTGCAGGTTTAGTTTTTATGGGTGGCCGTTATAGTGTTAATGAAGAGCTTGTCTGGATTGCTGATGAGGTTAATTTGATTCAGAAGGCCTTGGCAAAAGAAATCCCATTGATGGGCATATGCTTTGGTGCACAGCTGATTAGTAAGGCGCTGGGTGCTGAGGTGCACACGGCAGAGAGTATGGAGACAGGCTGGCATAGAATTGAGGCTGATACTTCAAAGCTTGCAGAGGCTAATTTTTTTAATATGGACGATGCTTTTGATGTATTTGAGTGGCATGAAGATGTGTTTTCAATACCCGATGGTGCAACGCGGATATTCAGTGGTCGTAATTTTGAAAACCAGGGTTATTTATATGGCAATGTGCTCGCCATGCAGTTTCACCTGGAGATGACGGAACAGATGGTTCATAAGTGGTTACAACGTTATCAATTTTGCATACCAGAATCTTCTCAATATATACAAAGGCCTGAACAAATCACAGAAAATTTATATGAACGACTGAAAGATTTACACCTGACAGCTGATAATATTTATGGCGGCTGGTTAAGTATGATTAAGTTGAGCTAGAATAATTTGATAAACAACAGGGCGTAATACAAACAAATTATGGCTAAGTATTCTAAAAGAAATAATGTCTCAGAACAAAGCAAAGACGATGCTATGAAAATTGCACGAGGAACACAAAAACCCGGGCAAACTAAAGAGCAAACAAAGTTGATTGCTCAGGGGATTCAAAAGGGCATTGAGTTGTACAAAAAGAAAAATAACGAAAAATCAAGAGAGTTGGATAAGAAGCTGAAGAAGGTATCTGGTCAGTTGTCTGAATCACCCGCTGATAATGACTGTAAGGACGATGAGATCAAAGCAAATAATCTGCCCTGGATCTTATTGGCTTTATCATGGTTTGGATTTGTGGCTTATGTTGTTTTGGTTGATTGATCTATTTCAAGAAAACTGATTAGTTCCTCTTTACGTTGCATGGCATCTTTATAACCAAGATTGATTAATTCCCGGCAGTATGCTTTTTCAAACAGAAGGTAGCTCAACAGACTGCTGCTGTTGTTGCTTAATGCGCCGATACCGCGCAGGAAGAAACGGATGGTGCGTGGCAGCGTCATGACATGTTTATAGGATATTTCCTGTATGTCTTCACTAGGATCAATCACTGTGACTTCGATAGTGCGTAAGCCCATATCATACTGAGACAGATTTTGTGAAGGTATGTGATGAATCGTTCTGTTGATCCGGCGCAGGCGTTCCAGATCTGTTTCCAGACTGTCTATAAAAATGCTGTTGAGTATATGGCCACCGACTTTTGCCAACGATGGATAGTCGGGCACTTCATAGGTTTCGCTAATCTCAGGTCGCCTGTTGGTGACACCTATTACCAGCACTTTATCTGCACCCATGTGGATCGCCGGGCTTATTGGCGCTATTTGCCGCATGGTGCCGTCACCATAATAATCATTGTCTAATCTTATGGCGGTGAAGACAAAGGGGATGGCTGATGAGGCCATTAAATGATCAAGGGTGATTTCGCTGCGCTGGCCAATACGTCTTGATCTGACCCAGGGTACGACATTGGCGGAAGTGTGGTAAAAAACTACTGATCTGCCTGCACCGTAGGCCGAAGCGGTAATGCCAATGGATTCTATTACTCCTGCTTCGATGGAGGTTTTAATGCGTTCGCAGGGCAGGTATTTTTCGAGCAGTTTTCGCAAGGGTGTGCGATCAAGAAAGGAGGCGGGGTTATGCTTGCCCAGACCACCCATAATAAGGCTGAACCACCAGCCGGAGCCGCTTTTGATCATGCCGATTAAATCGGAACGAAACACGTGGTGCACATGAAAATTACACCAGATTTTTTGCAGGCGTAAGACAGCGTCTTTGAAGTGACCACCATAAATGGCCAGTGCTGCTGTATTGATTGCCCCGGCAGAGGTGCCAATAATGATGGGGAAAGGGTTAGGTGAAGCCTTTGGCGTTATTTCGGCAATCGCCTTCAGTACGCCCACCTGATAGGCTGCGCGTGCACCACCGCCGGTAAGTACCAGTGCTAATTTCGATTTTTTCTTCGTTGTTTTCATGCATACAGCCTGTCGCATTGGTATAAACAAAGTATAGTTTAAAATAGTCAGGGTCGGATTATGTTTAAATTATGGTTTTTAAATCCCCGTTCGTTATTTGATATCATGAAAACCCGATTCAAAGGCTAATTGATATAATATTCATCTTATCTTGTACCTGATTGATGGCTTTAAAACCTTTAGTACAAAACCATAAACAAACTTGAAGTAATTCATATGCTTATAAAACTCTTCAAACAACTCAAAACTCTCTCCCATAGTCGCTGGTATTGGGGGTCGGCATTATTTTCTGGTATTGCCTTACTGAGTATTGCTCTGATTTATCAGCATGTGCTGGGTGAACGTCCCTGTCTTCTGTGTATTCAGATTCGATTGTGGGTGTCGTTGTTTGTGCTGGCCTCTTTTGTCGGTTTTCTGGTGCGGCATAACCCGCTGATGAATTCTGTTGCGCACCTGTCGGTGGTTCTGATAGCAGGCGGTCTGGTGGAACGCAGTTACCAATTACTGGGCACTGAACGCGGTTTTATTTTTGGTGATTGTGGTTTTGATTTGGGTTTGCCTGTCTGGTTTGCGATTGATAAGTGGCTGCCTTCTGTGTATTACGTTGAAACCGCCTGCGGTTACACACCGGAGATTATTTTTGGCATTACCATGGCCGAGGCACTGATGGTGTTTTCGGCTGGTTTATTGTTGGTGAGTGTTGGCATTTCTGTGGCTTCCTTTCTGAAGCGCAGTGAGTAGCAAGGGTTTGGTTACTCTGAAATATTGGCATTACACTATGTCTGTGATAAAGAAACTAACAGTATTGAATCTATTTTGTGCGTTATTTTTTCTCTACGCCTGCTCCGGTGATGAGGTTTCCAAAGAAGATCAAGTTCGGCAGGTGATAGAATCAGCAAAACTCGCTGCAGAAAATCGCAGCCCGAAGGATGTGGCTGTATTGATTGACGGTCTTTATAGTGATGATAAGGCTCATGATAAAAAGAAGTTGATCAGTATAGTCAGTGCTTATTTCTACATGCATAAGAATATTCATTTATTCACAAAAATTGATGAAATCGTTTTCCCTGAAGATGATAAGGCTATTGCTACGGTGTATGTGGCTATGGCCGGTAGTGTGATTTCTGATACCAGCGTGCTCACCAGTCTGAGAGCAAAAATATATAAATTCGAATTGCAGTTAATCAAAAAAGAGGAATGGTTGTTAAAACAGGCGAAATGGGAACGATCAAGCTTTAAAGATATGATGAACATTAAGCCTACAGAAAAGGGGTATAAATAATGGACATTGAATCAGAAACCAAATTTATTCAGCACTTTATCGATAAAGGTAATTACCATGCGGGGATTAATACTGCTATATCAGCGATGAATGCCTGTCGAAAAATCAATGATCAGGCGGGTATTGATCATTTTATTGAGGTGATGAAAGGGATTATCAATAAAATGGCTGAGGAGTTTGGTAGTTAGTATGAGTAAGTTATTAAGCGAATGGTCACCTTCTGAGCCGGCACTTAATTTGATTAAGTTTAATGGTGTAGACGGTGAGCAGATACAAAAGTCCCTAGAGTATCTAAAAGGCCAAAAAGATTTGAGTGATATCGATGATGTTGACGGTTATGATAACTGGGATGCCTTTTTTATTATGTTTTGTATAAAGGCGAGCGGTAAGTCGATTAATCCGAATTAGTTCGCCGCATGGGTAAAGAATTTTTCTGTGCCCACTAAATGATGGTAAATTAAAAACTTGATGGGCTCACTTCGATTTGTCCCTCCTACAATTTTAAAATTATAAACCAGTGGTATATAAATGATGAACACACCCAATGTTGAACAATTAAATAAAGATCTATCATTTGCGAATGGATTTCACAGCCTTGTTTTTAAAATGGGTAAGGGTGGTATTCCGGTGATAGAAATAAAAAATGAACAGTCACGTGCAGCTATCAGTCTACAGGGTGCACATATTCTTAGCTGGGTGCCTGCCGGTGAGGATGAGGTTATCTGGTTGTCGGATGAAGCCAAGTTTGAACCCGGTAAGTCAGTACGTGGTGGTGTGCCTATTTGCTGGCCGTGGTTTGGCCCACACGTGAGTAATTCTGACTATCCTGCACATGGTTTTGCTCGCACAGTATTGTGGCAGGTGACGAAAACTGAGGCAGTATCTGCGGGTGAAACACAAATTACATTTCAGCTGGATACGCGCCAGTTAGATGATGCCGTTAAACCGATGTGGCCTTTACCAACAATTGCCGAATACCGCTTAACCATTAGTGAAACTATAACCATGGAGCTGACTACTTATAATCATAGTGAGCAGGTTATGACTATTGGTCAGGCGTTGCATACATATTTTAAGGTGGCTGATGTGAGTTGCACCAGTGTGCTAGGTCTTGACGGTAAAGACTATCTCGATAAAACGGATGGTTTTACTCGTAAAGTCCAGACAGGTGCTGTCACCATTAGCGAGGAAGTTGATCGTGTGTATTTAGACACGCCGGATGATATTGTTATCAATGACAATAAAAGAAAAATTGTGATTAAAAAGCAGGGCAGCCAGTCGACCGTTGTCTGGAATCCCTGGAAGGATGTCGCTGATAAAATGGGTGATTTAGGTGAAGATGGATATCTCAGAATGTTATGTGTTGAGTCGGCAAATGCTGTTGAAGATACGGTTGATATAGATGCAGGTGGTAGTCATACACTGCTGGTTACTTATGAACTTGAGTCTATTTAAATTTCTGTACTCGGAGTGTGTGGAAATTGAACAGGGTCGTGATAAGTCAGGAAAATAACAGGGGCTGCGCTAATGGATTTTATTAAAAATAATTACCCTAAACTGATGATCTCAGTGTTACTGCTGATGTTAGCGTTATTTTCGGTGACTAATTTATTTGACGACTATGGTGAAAAGTATACGGATGAGGGTTTTAAACGCTCACTTTCTGCTTTCGCAGTTGCTAAAGGTCTCAATGGTGTTATTTCTGTTGTGCAGGGTACTGAAGTTGCGGTGGAGCCAGCAGGTATTGGTTTGATTTTAACACCGGGTCAAATACTCGACCCAGCGAATGATTTGATTGAGCGTTTTTCCTGGGTGATGCTGGTATGTACTACATCGTTGGGTATTCAATCAATTTTATTGAAGATGTTTTCTTCCTTCTATTTTTCTGCGATGGTAGCTTCGTTGTTGTTGATGATGGTGTTGTTTGTCTGGAATGATAAAAAATCCTCTGTTGGTATGAAGAATGTTCTGTATCGATTTGCTGTTTTTCTTATTATTCTTCGGTTTTTTATACCGGCGATGGCTATTTCCAGTGAGGCAGTATATAGCGCCTTTCTTGAGCCTAAATATGCAGAATCTAAATTACAGCTGGAACAGTCCAATGAGGTGATCACTCTCCTTAGCGAAGAAAATAAGGGTGTAACTAAAGAAAGCAAAGATATACCCTGGTATGAAGCATTGAGTAATAATTTTAACGCGGCAATTGATTCTTTTGATGTGGATAAGCGTGTTGAGCAATTAAAATCAGAAGCGGATAATATGACGAACCATCTTATTAATCTGATTGTGGTTTTTACCATGCAGAATATCTTTCTGCCATTGGTTTTTATCTGGCTCGCTCTGAAGCTGGTAAAAGCTAACTTTACGTTTCGATTTTTTAATTAAATTTATATAATACACAGATGATGGATTTGATGGCTACGCCGAGCAATGTCCATCTTTAGAATAGTTGGAAGTGACATTATGAGTTCAAATAATAAGTATGATAAAGCTATAGTTGATGCACGTCGTGCTAGTGATAAGCGTGAGTTAGGTTATCGCGAATTGTCGCTGAAAATGTATCCGCATATTTGTGGTCGTTGTTGTCGTGAATTTGATCGCAAGAATTTACATGAGTTGACGGTGCATCATCGTGACCATAATCACGATAATAATCCTGAAGATGGCAGTAACTGGGAATTGTTGTGTCTGTATTGCCATGATAATGAACACCAGCGTCAGACTGAAGCGAATCAGGGTAATACGGCCAATGATGATGGTAAGCAAGATGCTGCTACCTTTAATCCATTTGCGGATCTTAAGTCGCTGCTTGATGGGAAAAACTAATAGTTGTGTCAGCTATCTAATGATGCTCTGGAATAGGAAAAAGAAGAAGGCGATAAAAACCAGTCAAATTATTGTTGATGATATTGATGTGCAGATTGTTCGTAAGCACATTAAAAATCTACATCTACGGGTCTACCCACCACATGGTCATGTACGTGTGGCTGTACCTATGCATATTAACGATGATGCTGTTCGTCATACTGTATTAGATAGACTCAACTGGATTAGAAAGCAGCAAGTTCGCCTGGCAAATATACCAGCGCCTACGCCCCGAGAAATGATTTCAGGTGAATGCCATTATTATCTTGGGGAACCCTATTTGTTAGAAGTTATTGAGCGGCATGGTAAACATGAGGTTGTTCTGAAAAACAATACTCAGCTATTGCTTTATGTGCGATCAGGTACCTGTGTCGATAAGCGTCTGTCAGTTTTGAATGAATGGTACCGACAACAAATCAAATCGGTACTTCCTGAGCTTATTGAGAAGTGGGAGCCAATTATCGGTGTTAAGGTGGACGAGTGGGCAATTAAGAAAATGAAAACTCGATGGGGCACCTGTAATATTGGCTCAAGTCGAATCTGGTTGAATCTGGAATTGATGAAAAAACCGATGGAATGTCTTGAGTATGTTTTAGTGCATGAGATGGTGCACTTGCTTGAGCGTTATCATAATAAGAACTTTAAAGCTTATATGGATAAATTTATGCCGGAGTGGCGACTACAGGATGAAGTATTGAAGCGTGAGCCACTGGCGCGGGATTATTAAATTTTAAATGGGATGATTGTTATTATGTCTTCAATTAAATATCTATGTAAATGTTTGAGTCTGGTTGTTGTGAGTTTTTGTTTTTCGTTTACCACGAGCCACGCTGAGAGCTTTGATGACTGGAAAAATCAACAGCAAACTGGATTTCAAAAAGCTAAAACCGAGTTTGAAGAATACAGGGCTGAAATTGATGCCGCTTTCAAAGAATACAAGCGTAAAACGGGTGCAGTTTGGGGGAAGGATAATATTACTTCAGATGGTAAACGTTGGATTAGTTACATCGATAAATTGAATCAGCGTAGTGTGGTTGATTTTGAGCAGGGCGTGGTCAATGTCGAAGTGGCTCTACCGGCTGATCAGGGTGATCAGGGTGAAAAGCTACTGGAGCAGGCTTTATTAAAAGCAATGAAACAAGGTGGTGATCAACGTCCTATACAACAGATCGCAAAGCAACCTGTTTCAAAACCTATGGGTAAAGATGTGTTGTCCGGACAGATAGGTATGGATAATGGTGCGGTCGCTCAGCGTGGTGATTATCAGGCTATTGCGAGTGAAGCCGCGGCGAATGCGACAAAGAAGACATTGCGTGGCGATGATGGAAAAACTCGAGTCGTTTACCAGGCGCAATTAAAATTAGTGCCGGATCACATTCGAGTGCGTGCCAGTAAATACCTATCACTGGTGAATCAATATACTACTAAATACAAAGTACCCGCTGCTGTTGTGCTTGCGGTGATGGAAACCGAAAGTATGTTTAACCCAATGGCACGATCAGCTGCGCCTGCGTTTGGTTTGATGCAACTGGTGCCCACCAGTGGTGCTCGTGATGCTTATCGTTATGTCTATAAGAAGGACAAGCTGGTGAGTGATGTCTATTTGTACAATCCAGACAATAATGTGCACTTGGGAACGGCTTTTTTACGCCGTTTAAATAGTGAATATCTTGGTGGTATCAAGTCTGATGAGTCGCGTATGCTGGCTACCATCGCTGCATATAATACCGGCGCTGGAAATGTTTTCAGGGCATTTGTTGGTAGTAGCTACAGTAGAAGTCGATATAAAAAGTATAAAGATTATAAAAATGCTGCGCTTGCTGAAATTAATAAACGTTCATCTGAGCAGGTTTATCAGTATCTACGCGGGCATCTACCTCATAAGGAAACACGCTCCTACCTTAAAAATGTGACCGAGCGTATGGTCAAGTATGAGGCTAGTTAAGTTTTTTCTGACCCTGTCCTGGTGCTAGCTAATAGTCTCGCTTATTCATAATCTCAATAGATTTTCTTATTAAGGGATTAAGTAATAAGTGTGTTTATTCAAGTGCTTACGCGGTTTATCTGTATGCTTTTCTGATGGTTGTATCCATTATGAGATGGAGCAACTATCCACTATTAATTCCACATTAAACATAGTGCCTATTGACTTTATAAGCATTCCTGCATATTCTAATAACCATAAGTTCTGATGGACTTAAGGCGCATGAATTCTAACTAAAATGAGACTAAATATTATGAAAACTTTAAAAATAATTGCAATTGCTACATTCCTTGCTGCTTCTACTTCAGCTAACGCTTGGTGGGGTCCTTTTAACAACAACAACGGTTACAACAACGGCGGATATAACAACGGTTATAACGGTTATAACAATGGTTATGGTAACGGTGCTGGTAACGGTAGTGGTGACTTTGACGGCGGTGGCGACTTTTCTTTCGGTATGAGTGCTAAAGGAAATGGTAACGGTTATGGCAGTGGTAATGGTAATGGCTACAACGGTTATAACGGTAATAACAGCTACAACGGTTATAACGGTTACAATGGTTATAACGGTGCTCCATATGGTTACAACGGCGCTCCTTACGGTTATGCTCCAGCTCAGGCTCCAGCTCAAGCTCCAGCAGCTAACTAAGGAACTACCTTACGGTAGATTAGTGAAGAAAAGGTCAGACACTGAATAGTGCCTGACCTTTTTTATTACAGATTTAATTGGGAGAATGTAATGAGTGAATCAAATTCAGATAACAAAGCTGTAGTTGAAAAAGTGACGAAAGCAAAGAAAACCGCGAAAGCTAAAAAAGTAGAAGAAGTGGTTGCTAGTGAAGTCGTTGTTGAGAAAATGGCTGTAGAAAAAGAAGAGGTAATTACAGCACCATATATCTCTACTGAGAAAAAAGAAGATGTTTCAAAATCTTATGCCAGTTATTTTGCAATAGCGGCTAGTGTTGTATTTGTCGCCGTATTAACTACAGTCACTTTCTTTGAAGATGAGTATCAGTCTGCTCTAGCCAGTTTAGAAACATTCATCACTGCTGATGAAGTGGTTAGTGAGTCTACTGTTGCAAGTAACAATAGTAGTCAGATGTCAGATCAGATTGTGCAAACTAATTATGGTTATCAGCCAGTTGTTATGAATCAAGCTAGCAATAATTCATATAACGAAGTGCGGAACAATCAGCGTGCTGCATTTGAAGAATCAATGCGTCAGCATGATCAAAAAATGGCTGAAAGACGTGAGCTAAGAACTGCTGCTTTCAAAAATATGGATCAAACCAGGATTGATAGACAGAAGAAATTTGAAGTAATGCGTGAAAAAACTCAGCAGATTCAAATAGAAATGCAGCAGAAAATGCAAGCAGCATATAACGAGTTTCACTCGATCTAATTTGAACTGAAGTATTTGAGTTATTTACAGACTAATTTTTTGAGGAAGAACAAATGAAAACATTAAAAATAATTGCTGCAGTGGCAGCGCTGGTTATCTCATCATCTGCAAATGCATGGTGGGGCCCTTTTGGTAATAATAATGGTTATAACAACAACAGTTATAACGGAAATAACAATGGCAACGGTTATGGTAACGGAAATGGTTACGGTAACGGTGCTGGCAATTTCGATGGTGACTTCGGTTTTAATATGAATGCACGTGGAAATGGTCGCGGAAACGGTAACGGTAATGGCTACAATGGTTATAACGGTAGCAATAACTATAACGGTAGCAATAACTATAACGGTAGTAATGGTTATAACGGCTACAATGGTTATGCTCCAGCTCCTTACGGTCAGGCTCCTGCTCCAGCTCCAGTAGCACAGGCTCCAGCTGTTCAGGCACCTGCTCCAGTTCAAAACGGTCAGGCTCCATACGGTTATGCTCCAGCTCCTTACGGACAGGCACAAAATGGCCAGGCTCCTTACGGCTACGCTCCTATGACTCAGGAGCAGATGGAAGCTCAACGCGCTGCATTTGTTAAGCAGATGGAAGAACGACGTGCTGCTGATCAAAAGCACCATGAAGAGATGATGAAGAAAATGCACGAAGCTCGTGCAAATAAAGATGGTGCTAATAAAAGCTAATCTTTAGTAAAAAAACGGATTTTAGTGATATGTCTGAAGTCCGTTGTTTTGAGTGTATGCGTTGCTAACGCAGACCTGCTTATCTGAAACAGAGTTTCATTCATGACAGTGTAACCAGGTTTAGCAGAAGTCATGCGCTGCTAGGGTGCGATAGTTTAGGCTATCGTGCCCATTTTTATTTTAGGGGTACCCTTTTCCCCCTTCCTCGGGCAGTCCATGCCCACAGTGTTCTAATCAAGCCGCATTAACGTGAATAGATCATCATTCTGATATAATGCATGGCTAATCAAGAATAATCATTTGGGATACTGACAATGCCAACATCAAGAATCATCTATACCGAAACTGACGAAGCGCCCGCTCTAGCTACCTATTCATTTTTGCCGATTGTGCAGGCCTACGCGAAGGCCGCCGGTGTTGAGGTCGAGACACGCGATATTTCTCTTGCAGGGCGCATTATTGCGAATTTTCCGGATAATTTGAGCGAGGCGCAGAAACAGAGCGATGCCCTGACTGAACTCGGTGAATTGGCGAAAACCCCCGAAGCGAATATCATCAAGCTGCCTAACATCAGTGCTTCCATTCCCCAGTTACACGGCGCGATTAAAGAATTACAGGCTCTTGGATATGATATCCCAGACTTTCCCGAAGACCCCGCCAACGACGAAGAAACCAGCATCAAGGCACGTTATGCCAAAGTATTGGGTAGTGCGGTGAATCCTGTCTTGCGCGAAGGCAACTCAGATCGACGCGTCGCCGGACCGGTAAAAGAATACGCGCAGAAGCACCCGCATTCCATGGGCGTATGGTCGTCTGATTCGAAATCACACGTGGCTTCAATGAGCGATGGTGATTTTTATTCCAGCGAGCAGTCTGTCGTTCTCAAATCTGACGATGATGTAAAAATCACATTCACCAGCGATACCGGTGAAACCACGGCACTGAAAGAATCAACGCCCGTGCTGGCAGGAGAAGTGATTGACGCCACATGCATGAATAAAAAAGCATTGTGTGCTTTTTTCGAAGAAGCCATGCAGGATGCCAAAGCGCAGGGCGTGTTGCTTTCGTTGCACATGAAAGCCACCATGATGAAAATTTCTGACCCTATTATTTTCGGTCACGCGGTAAATGTGTATTACAAAGACGTCTTTGCCAAACACGCGGCAACTTTTGAAAAACTGGGTGTGGATACCCGCAATGGCCTGGGCGATGTTTACGCGAAAATCGAAAACCTGCCTGCTGATCAGAAAAAACAAATCGAAGATGATATCCAGGCGGTCTACCAGACACGCCCCGAACTGGCCATGGTAAATTCAGATAAAGGCATTACCAATCTGCACGTACCTAGCGATGTGATTGTCGATGCGTCTATGCCAGCGGCCTTGCGTTCATCGGGTTGTATGTGGGGCACTGATGGCAAGCTGCACGACACCAAAGCAATGATTCCTGACCGTTGTTATGCGGGCATTTATCAGGCGGTCTTTGATTTCTGTAAAGCAAATGGTGCTTTTGATGTTACCACCATGGGTAACGTCAGCAACGTAGGTTTGATGGCGCAGAAAGCGGAAGAATATGGCTCGCATGATAAAACGTTTGAAATTGCTGCGAACGGCACGGTAACGGTTACTGATACTGCCGGTAATACTTTAATGGAACATAAAGTCGAGCAGGGCGATATCTGGCGCATGTGTCAGACCAAGGACCTGCCGATACAGGACTGGGTCAAGCTAGCCGTGAATCGCGCAAGAGCAACCGGACAGCCCGCTATTTTCTGGCTGGATAAAAACCGTGCGCACGATGCTAACTTGATCATCAAAGTAGAAACTTATTTGAAGGATCATGACACCAGTGGTCTGGAAATTAAGATTATGTCACCGGTTGATGCGATCAACTATACGCTGGAACGTGTAAAGGCCGGCGAGAATACCATTTCTGTTACCGGCAATGTATTGCGTGATTATTTAACAGACCTGTTCCCCATTTTGGAACTCGGCACCAGTGCGAAAATGCTGTCCATCGTGCCGCTATTGGCTGGCGGTGGCCTGTTCGAAACCGGTGCCGGTGGTTCTGCACCAAAAATGGTTGAGCAGGTTGTCGAAGAAAATCATTTGCGCTGGGATTCGCTCGGTGAGTTTTTGGCGCTGGCGGTTTCACTCGAAGACCTGGCGCAAAAAACGAACAACAACAAAACTAAAGTACTCGCCGCTGCGCTGGACAAAGCAAACAGCACATTCCTGAACAATGACAAATCGCCATCACGTAAAACCGGTGAGCTGGATACACGCGGCAGTCATTTCTATTTGGGCATGTACTGGGCGCAGGCATTGGCAGAACAAAATGATGATGCCGATCTGAAAGCCACGTTTACCCCCGTTGCACAACAGCTCACTGATAACGAAGCGAAAATTGTTGAAGAGTTGAATAGTGTGCAGGGTAGTGCGGCAGATTTGGGCGGTTATTATCGTCCGAATAGAGAAGCTACTTCAAAAGCGATGCGTCCGAGTGCGACTTTGAATGCGGTGGTTGATGGGTTGGGCTAATTTTTTTTTGTGTTCTTTTTTAGAGTACCTGAACAACCCTACGAAGAAATAGGGTCAAGTCTTTCATTGTGTGCACAATGAAAGACTTGACCCCCGTTATCCAGACCCCCGTTATCCAGACCCCCGTTATCCAGACCCCCGTTATCCATGCATCAATACAACCACAAGGATTGCGCACACGAGGGTGTTCTTATTCAGAATAGGGCAAATCAATTTCCATTGTTCAAATCAAACATACCGGTATGTTTCTTTGTTTGCAAAGCTGTATCACTAAATTAGGGAGCTGATGGTCAGTGTCTCTGGGAGTACTTGACTTATAATAACGGCTCGATAAGATAGTAATCAATTACTCACTTTCAAACATTAGGATACCCAGATGCAGAGCCATTCAAAACACCTGCCAGCAGAAGAGCGTCGCGCGGTCACCGTCGAGACGGTGATTGAGTTGGCTGCCGAGCAGAATCCCAGCGTGATTACTACAGCGGCTATTGCCAAGCGCATGGGGCTGACTCAGGGTGCACTGTTTCGCCATTTCCCCAATAAGGATGCCATCTTGAAGGCTGTGATGGAGTGGGTCGCTGAGCGGTTGTTGTCGCGGGTGGATAAGGCGGTGGAGGGGGTGTCATCACCGCTGGCTGCGCTCGAAGCGATGTTCATGGCGCATGTGGCATTTGTCTCCGAGCACCCCGGCATCCCCCGTCTGTTATTCGGCGAATTACAGCGTGCGGAGATTTCGCCGGCCAAACGCATGGCACAGATGCTAATCCAACGCTATGGCGAACGCTTGCACCGGCTCATTGAGGAAGGCAAGGCGCAGGGTGAGCTGGATGCTGCGCTTGATGTCGAGGCGGCGGCGGCACTTTTTATCGGCACTATTCAGGGACTGGTGATGCAGTCGCTGCTGATTGGCGATATCAAACGTATGCGCGATGATGCGCCGGGAATTTTTGCTATTTACTGCCGTGGAATCAGGAGTGCAGTATGAAATATCTACCTGTTGGCAACCGTACTCTGGCGATGTTGGCGGTGATTCTGCCGTTGCTGGTGTTGCTGATTTATGTCGCTCTGCGATCCGGCCCACTGGCGCCGGTGCCGGTTAGGCTTGCAACTGTTGAGTCGCGGTCACTCTCGCCGGGGCTGTATGGCATCGGTACAGTTGAGGCTCGTTATGCCTACAAGATCGGCCCTACGATGGCCGCTCGGGTGCAGTCGCTGGATGTACATGTAAGTGATCGGGTGACGGCGGGGCAGGTGCTGGGAACCATGGATCCAGTTGATTTCGATGCCCGCCAGCGCGTCCAGGATGCTGCGCTCAAACGCTCCAGGGCGCAGCGGCAGGAAGCCGCAGCCCGCCAGCACTATGCACAGGCCCAGGTGCAGCGTTATGAGCAGCTGCTGATCGCCGGTTCCACCAGTGAGGAGGTGGTTGCGACCAAACAGCAGGAGTTGCAGGTGGTAGATGCTGCACTTGTTGCGGCGCAGCAGGAGTACGCACGGGTTCAGGCGGAAGGTGAGGCTTTGATCGCGCAGCGGGAGAACCTGCTTCTGCTTGCCCCGGTAGATGGACTGGTGGTGGCGCGCAACGCCGACCCCGGCACGACGATGGTGGCAGGTCAGGCCGTGGTGGAAATGATCGAGCCAGAGAGTCTCTGGATCAACGTGCGCTTCGATCAGGTCAGTGCGACCGGACTCAGCGCCGGGCTGGTGGCACGCATTGTGCTGCGTTCGCGTAGCAACCTGACTTTGAGCGGTGAAGTATTGCGCGTCGAGCCGCTGGCCGATGCTGTGACTGAGGAAATACTCGCCAAGGTGGTGTTCAAGCAGATGCCTGAGCCACTGCCACCCATAGGCGAACTGGCTGAAGTCACGCTGATGTTACCGGCGCTACCGGCGCAGCCGACCGTGCCCAATGCCAGTCTGCAACGGGTTGACGGGGTGCTGGGGGTGTGGCGGGTCGAAGACGATGCGCTGAATTTCGTGGCAGTGAAAACCGGCGCGCATGATCTTGATGGCCAGGTGCAGATTCTTGAAGGCCTGAAGGCCGGGGAGCAGGTGGTGGTCTATAGCCGGCAGACGCTCACTGACGGCAGCCGTATTAAGGTCGTCGATCAGCTGCCGGGCGTTGCGCCTTGATCAGCCTGGCCGGACGCGACATCCTGCACGGTTGGGGCAAGTTCGTCTTTACCGGTGTCGGGCTGGGGCTGTTGATCGGCGTAACCCTGACCATGGCTGGGGTCTATCGTGGCATGATCGACGATGCCCAGGTGCTGATCGACAATAGCGGCGCCGATCTGTGGGTGGTGCAGAAAGATACTCTCGGCCCCTATGCGGAATCCTCCAGCCTTTACGAAGAAATCTACCGTAGCATCGTCATCATGCCGGGGGTAGCACAGGCGGTTAATGTCACTTATTTCACCATGCAGGTGCGCCACGGTGAGCGTGATGTGCGCAGCATGGCCGTGGGTATCGTTCCCGGTGAGACCGGGCAACCCGGCTGGCCCCCCTATCTGGTGGCTGGACGCCAGATCACCCACAGCCACTATGAGGCGGTGGCCGACATCGCTACCGGCTTCAAGCTTGGTGATCGTATCAAGATTCGCCGTAACCATTACACGGTGGTGGGACTGACCCGACGCATGGTCTCTTCCAATGGCGATCCGATGGTGTTCATTCCCCTCAAAGATGCGCAGGAGGCACAGTTCCTCAAGGACAACGATGCGATTGTGCAGAATCGTCGCCGCACCGCCGAAAACCCGAACTTCAATCGTCCCGGCGTGCCCGGTCTGCTGGACGCGGTCATCGCCTCGCAAAGCGGTAATCCCTATGTCAATGCCGTGCTGGTGAGCATCAAGCCTGGCTATACGGCGGAGCAGGTGGCCGAGCCCATCCGCCGCTGGAAGCGCCTGACCGTGTACACGCATGCGCAGATGGAAAGCATCCTGATCGAAAAACTCATTGCCACGGCGGCCAAACAGATTGGCATGTTCCTGGTGATTCTGGCCCTGGTCAGCGCGGCCATTGTCGCCTTCATCATCTACACCCTCACTCTGGGCAAAATCCGCGAGATAGCGGTGCTCAAATTGATTGGCACCCGCAACCGCACCATTGCCGCGATGATCATGCAGCAGGCCATCGGGCTGGGGCTAATTGGTTTTGCCGTCGGCAAGATCGCGGCGACCTTCTGGGCGCCAATCTTTCCCAAATATGTACTGCTGCTGCCGGGTGACTCGCTACGTGGTTTTGTCGTAGTGGTGGTGATTTGCGCTCTGGCCAGTGTGCTGGCGATACGCGCCGCACTCAAAGTAGACCCCGCGGAGGCAATCGGTGGCTGATTCTTATGGTATTCGCATAGAAGGTGTCAGGAAGCGATATGGCGAAGGCGACACTGCAGTCGATGCACTCAGGCATGTTGATATGCAGGTGGCGCCCGGCGAGGTGGTCGGCCTGATCGGTCCCTCCGGTTCGGGCAAGAGCACACTGCTCAAATGCCTGGGCGCGGTGATCGAACCCACCGCCGGGCGCATGATTCTGGGCGAGCAGGTGATCTACGACGACGGCTGGAAGATCCCCGATCTGCGTGCGCTACGGCGTGACAAAATCGGCTTCGTGTTTCAGGCTCCTTATCTGATCCCATTTCTGGATGTCACCGATAACGTGGCGCTGCTGCCCATGCTGGCGGGGCATTCCAATGCCGAATCCCGCAAGCGTGCGCTGGAGCTGCTGCAGGCACTGGATGTGGGCCATCGTGCCAAAGCCATGCCCTCGCAGCTCTCTGGCGGTGAACAGCAACGGGTCTCCATCGCCCGCGCGCTGGTCAACCGGCCGCCGGTGATTCTGGCCGACGAGCCTACAGCACCACTCGACAGCGAGCGCGCGCTGGCGGTCATCCGCATCCTCAACCAGATGGCAAGCCAGTATGAAACCGCCATTATTGTGGTGACCCACGACGAAAAAATTCTCCCTACCTTCAAGCGTATCTACCACATTCGTGACGGCAAGACCCACGAGGAAGTAGGCGAAGGGCGGGGGTTCGATTGAGCCGCACGTGCTCGGTCGCGATGACAGCACCACTGGCACCAGCCGGTGGATATTGGGAAACATTTGGAAAACATAACGAGGTATAGCTATGACACAACATAAATCAGGGCGTTCTATTGGAGTATGGAGCATGTCCATCGTGGCGGTTCTGTTTGGACTGATGACGATCAGGGCGGGGGGCAGTGTTCTGTTCGGCGACCCGGCGGCGCAGGCTGCTGGCAATTATGTGCCGTTCGTACTGTGGTTCAACTTTCTCGCCGGTTTTGGTTATGTCATCGCCGGAGCGGGGTTCTGGTTGCAGCAGCGTTGGGCGGTATGGCTGGCCATCGCCATCGCCGCTGCCACCGCGCTCACCTTTACCGGTTTTGCTGTCCATGTATTTGGGGGTGGTGACTACGAGCAGCGCACTGTCTTCGCCATGAGTTTGCGCACCGTGATGTGGACTGCGCTTGCGGCTATCGCCTGGCGACAGATCGGTGTGGTGAAAAGTGCCCGGATATGAAGCTGTTTTTTATCGCCCTGATCCTGTTCACAGGGTTTGCGCTGACGGCGGCACCCCGGTTGGTACTGGCCGAAAATGATGTTGAGTCAGGCATGACAGCACTGCCGACCACGCATCTTTTCGAACCGCTACGCGCCGACCCCAAGGAGCCACGCTTCTTTGTCAGCACGCTCAAGATCGATTCGGCGTTATACGACACCACCCTTGGGGCTGTCGGCTTCGGCGAAAACTTCGGCATTGTGCGCAGTCAAACCCGTGCAGGCGTGGACTGGCAACTCGGTATTGCGGGTGCGGTGTTCGCTCAATTTGACCTGAAGGCGCCATCGAGCGATCTGGTAAATGCGGATTATGTCATCGGTGTACCACTGACCTGGCGGCATGAAGACTGGTCCGGGCGGGTGCGTGTGTATCACCAGAGTTCACATCTGGGTGATGAATTTCTCCTACGCACTCAGCCGCAACGGGTAAACCTGAGCTTTGAAGCGATCGAGCTCATTGTGGCCTACGATTTTGACGGCATCCGTTTCTATGGCGGTGGTGAATACCTCTTCCATCATGATCCCGATGATCTTGACGAGAGCCTGCTGCACGCGGGGGTCGACTGGCGCGGACGCCAGGTAGTCGTGAGTATGGCCGATCTCGGCGGCGCACACTGGGTGGCCGGGCTGGATGTGAAACGCTGGCAGCAGAGTGACTGGCAGGCGCAGGTGAGCGTCAAGGCAGGGCTCGAGTTTGTGCCACTCAATAATAACCGCCAAAACGCACGGCGCTGGAGTGTGCTGGCGGAATTTTACGACGGGCCGTCTCCGTACGGACAATTCTACCCGATGGATGTGCGCTACTGGGGTATCGCCATCCAGCTGGGCCTGTAAACGCACGGTTGCCACAACCTTATATTGAGAGAAACCAAGCCATGACAATATTTCATATCAACACCGCCGCGCTGGCCACCGGCTTCGCCCTGATAACGGCATGCTCATCGCTGCTGGCCGAAAACGACAACGAACCGGTTGAGCCGCTGGCCCTGTTCGCCATCATGCAGGAGATGGGCGAGAACATGCAAACCATTACTGCGGCCATTGTCAGCGAAGACTGGGAAACAGTGGTAGAGACTTCCACCCTGATTGCTGATCATCCTCAGCCACCGCTGGGCGAGAAAATACGTATTCTCGCCTTTATCGGCACCGATGTCAGCGCGTTCAAAGATCATGATGGAAAAACCCATCAGGCGGCGCAGCAACTGGGGCAGGTGGCTGAAAGTGAAGACGGCGAGGCGGTGATCGCTGCATTTGCAGACCTGCAACGGAGTTGCCTGAGCTGCCATCAACGTTTCCGCCAGTCCTTCAAGGCACATTTCTATGGTCAGCAGTAAATCAATTGACATTGGAGTTTTGATATGAACACCCTCGATCAATGCGGGTACAGGGCTCATCCGCTACGTTTTTTTGCAGGTGTCGGCCTCGCTATAGTGTTGGTAGGTTGTGCCTCCGGTCCCGATTTCAGGCCACCGGATGCCCCTGAGGTGAGCCGCTATACCGACACAGATTTACCTGAACGAACGGCCTCGGCAGTGGGACCTCAGGGTGATTCACAGCGCTTTATAGAAGCGGCGAGCGTGGCACAACAATGGTGGCGCGAACTGGGTTCAGCCAAACTCGATACGTTGATCAATCAGGCTTTTCAGACCAGTCCCACACTGGCTTCGGCTCGGGCCACGTTGCGTCAGGCGGAGCAAATTTATGCAGCGCGGGCGGGTTCGACACGCTATCCGCAAGTCGATGCCAGTCTGGGTGGTCAGCGCCAGCGTATCAGTCCCACGGCATCAGGGCAGACCGGTGAGGCGCAGGAATTTAATCTTTATAATGCCAACGTCGGTGTGCATTATCAGCTTGATCTGGCCGGCGGCAACCGGCGTGCTCTGGAAGCGTTGGCGGCCCGTGCTGACTATCAGCACTTCCAATTGGAGGGCGCACGTTTGAGCCTGGCGGCTACTATCACCACTACTGCTGTTACCCAGGCCAGACTCTCGGCGCAGATTCAGGCCATGGAGCGCATTTTGGGCGCTCAGGAAGAACAGCTGGGAATGGCCCGTGAGCGGCTGCGGCTGGGTCAGGCTATGTTGGATGATATTCTGGCCCTGCAAACTCAGGTGGAGCAGACACGAGCCGATATTGTGCCACTACGCCAGCAGGCGGCACAGAATCAGCATCTGCTTGCAGTGCTGGCCGGTCGCGCACCGGGTGCGGGCGGCATGCCTACGTTTGAGCTGGAAGATTTCACCCTGCCGGTGGAGCTGGCCGTGGTGGTGCCGTCAGAACTGGTGCGCCAGCGCCCTGATATTCAGGCTGCTGAAGCATTGTTGCACGCGGCTAACGCGGAATACGGGGTGGCTATTTCTCAAATCTACCCGCAACTCAATCTGAGCGCCAATTTAGGCTCGCAGGCTCTGACCACAGGGGCTCTGTTCGGTAACGGTTCTGCGGTGTGGAGCCTGATCGGACAGCTGATCCAGCCGCTATTCAACCCCGGACTGTCAGCAGAAGAGCGTGCGGCACTGGCCGCCTTTGATGCCGCGGCGGCAAACTACCAGAGCGTCGTGCTCGAATCCATGCGTAATGTGGCGGATGTGCTGCGCGCCCTCGACCACGATGCCCAGGCTCTGGCGGCGCAGGCCGCAGCCGAGGCCTCGGCGCAAGCATCCCTGCAATCCATGCAGCGCCAGTATGCTCTGGGGGCAATCAGCTATCTGCAATTGCTCACCGCTCAGCAGCAGGCACAACAAGTCCACATCACTCTGATCGCTGTTCAGTCGCAGCGGTTGATCGATACCGTGTTGTTGTATCAGGCTATGGGGGGTGGGCAAGGCAGGAGAATGATGAGCAGCTATTAAAATTTCTGCATTAATATATTCGAATCAGAGTAATAACTAATGGCGGTCTCCGATTGAAAGATCTTGACCATAGTATTCAATTAATAAGTATCCGCTTCTCGCGAAACAACAGGGGCAGGTCTTGCCTTTTGCTATTGGTCTATTTCTTTTATTGCGGCCAACATTGGATAAAGGCAAAACGCAAGACCTGAGCCCTTTCTTACCCAAATATTCCACTTGATTTATTGTAGCCTGAGAGCTACAGTTGTAAAAGAGACAACAGGGATGGGTTCATGGAAATTCAAATATACCAGCTGGATAACGGGAAATTGCCATTTGACTCGTGGCTGAAAGGTTTAAAAGACCAGCGAGCAAAGACAAAGATACTGGTTCGGCTAGATCGTCTATCTCTGGGTAATTTTGGAGATACAAAATCGATAGATGAGGGTGTTTTTGAGCTGAGAATAAATGAAGGCAAAGGCTACCGCGTTTATTTTGGCCGCAAAGGTGGTGAAATAGTTTTACTACTGTGTGGTGGCAACAAATCCACCCAACAAAAAGATATATAACTGGCAAAAAAATATTGGAGGAACTACTGTGAACAATGTGATTAACTACTACACCGCTGATTATCTAAAATCACCAGAAGAAGTTGCGCAATACATCGAAACAGTTCTTGAAGAAGATGACCCTGCATTATTGCTTGTCGCTTTGCGTAATGTGGCTGAATCGCAAGGTGGCATGGCGATGATGGCTAAAAACTCCGGTCTAAGTCGGGAGAGCCTCTACCGAACATTATCTGAAAATGGTAATCCAAAAATATCTACGTTAATCGCAATTATGAAAGCGTTGGGGCTTCATTTGTCGGTTAGGGCGGCTTGATTGGGTTGAGGAGTTTGAGCCTTTGATCTACACACCATATTCCCCAGATTACGTTGTACTTCATCCGGGCTACCTTGCTGAACCTATGACAGAATTTATATGCTGAATCAAATAGCCATTGCAGTTGTAGGTTTTTCCGTCATGGCTCTCCTGCTGTTGGTTCTTCAAAAACGTTCAGAATCAACGACCGCAAAAATATTAGCGAATACATTGCTCTGTAATTTAATAGCTATCCAGATTTTACAGGGACTTTATATTAATGATTATTTGTTATTTGAAAATTTCATTACCTTAATTTATTTTCTCTTGCTGGGTTATGTCGGGCCTGTATTCTATTTTTACAGTCAATATATCATTCATAGAGATAAACAATGGCGCCCTCAGGATAACGCGCATTTTCTGCTGCCGATTGTGATTGCAATATTCGGTTATCACTTCCCAGAATATTTTAATATCACCTATGCCATAGTATTTCTACTTGGCGGCATATATATGGCTAGCCTGGCATGGTCTTTATATGGTCTTAGAATGCGCCGCACTTTATTCAAAACTGAGTTTTTATTCACAGCAAGTTTTTTGAGCTGGGCAATTGCAATGGTTTTTATTGCTGTGTTTAGTACTCAGGTCATGGATTATTTAATTCCTGCTCAGGTCATCATGCTGGCAATAGCTATTGCGGCTGCCGTTCACATTCAACTTAATTACCCACATTTACTCAGCTCGCTGGAAGAAATTGCCAATAAGTTTTATCAAAGCTCAACGCTGTCTAATGTGGATTGTGAGGATGCAAAAACTCGGCTTGAGGAATTAATGAAGAGCAATAAGATATATCAGGATGCAGACCTGTCCTTGTCATCATTAGCTGAGATCTTATCAATGAAATCTCATCAGTTATCTGAATTAATTAATACTCAGTTAGGAATGAGTTTTTCTGCTTATCTACGATACCAGCGTGTAAAGGCTGCTGAAGCATTATTAATTAAGGAACCAGAAGTATCCGTGCTAGCCATTGGGCTTGATGTAGGTTTCAGTTCTCAATCTGCATTTTATTCGGCATTCAGGGAAGTACATGCTATTGCGCCGGGGCAGTATCGGCGTCAGATGATTGCTAAATGATCATTTGGCAATCATCCTAAGTTACTGAAATAACAATATAAATTATTTTTTATATTCCTGATTTGTCAATCAGGAAGTCTAATTTCGTTAGAACTGCTGTAATCCTGATCACATTGTTGATTAGGAGAACGCCATGTATCTAACAGTTAAATTAATTCATATTGTCAGCGCTACTCTGTTGTTTGGAACTGGTCTCGGTAGTGCTTTTTATATGTTTATGGCCTATCGCAGTGGCAATATGCAGATGATGGCAGAAACCAACCGCATCGTTGTCATTGCTGATTTTATATTCACTACACCTACCGTCATTATTCAATTAGTTACGGGGCTTTATCTTTTAAATTATCTTGGCCTTGAATGGACTTCACCCTGGAGTTTATCGGTTTTAGGCTTATACGCCTTTGTTGGTGTCTGCTGGCTCCCCGTTGTCTGGTTACAAATCTGGTTAAGGAACAGGGCGCAGGAACTAGATCATCCTGATGCACAATATCAGTATCGCATGAAAGTCTGGACAATTTTGGGTGTCATGGCATTTCCAGCTGTTGTGGTTCTTTACGGCTTTATGGTTTACAAACCTTTTTGGGGATAATCATGAATATTTTAATCATAGGTGTGAGTGGTTTTATAGGTCAGCACCTTTATCATGCGCTTAGTCAGTGTGGTTATAACGTAACGGGTTGTAGTCGTCATGAAGTGCATAACATCAAATGGCAAAGTTTTAGTTTTAATCAAAGCGCCAAAGACTGGGAACGCCAGCTAAAAAGTATCGATATTGTGATCAACGCAGCAGGCATTTATCAAGAATCAGATGCACAAGATTTTTTGCAGGCACATGATCTAGGTCCAAAAAAACTCTTTGAAGTCTGTACAAGGCTTGGCATTAAAGTAATTCAAATATCAGCCATCGGTGCAGAGGTTGAAAATCCAAAAACAGATTTTTTAATCAGTAAACGCAATGCGGATCAGTTTTTGTTAGAGAGCGACAGACCTAATATAGTTTTATATCCCGGTATCGTACTCGGCGAACGGGGCAGGAGCACGCGTCAATTATGTATGCTAGCCAGGGTGCCTTTAATGCCGCTGGTTTTTGGAAGAAATAAAAAACTGCCGTTAATAAGTGTTTACCAACTAACTGAACACATAATAAAAATAATTCAGCATTGGCCGAAGACAAAGCAGGCCATCGTTTTAATAGCCAGAGAAGAAAGCATGGAGCAGCTGTTGAATAATATGAAAAGCTGGATGGGGTTAGGTAAGGGGTATTTTATTTCAATACCAAAACAATTAATCAATATTGGGTTTAAACTCTTGCCAGGATTATCGCTAGGTTTATTTAATAAACAGAGTATCGAGTTGTTATCCGAGTATTCAAACAGATCTTATTCGCCAATATCAAATACAACAGCCTCAGATTCATTAATTAAACACTCCGCATCAGCGCCTTTTAAAAAAGCATTAAAACTGAAGATGTTGTTTTATGTGAATTTAATCGCACTCGGCATTATCTGGATAGTCTCGGGAATAAGCTCGCTAATCAGTTTTGAGCAGAGTCGAGAATTAATTACATCAATTGGTATCAATGGATTATTGGGCGATAGCATTATTATCGGCGCTGCTATTGGTGATATATTACTCGGCATTTTTCTCTGGCACCCAGGCCTGAGGCGATATGTAATTTACACACAGATTGCTGTTATGTTGATATACAGTCTCATCATATCAATCTCATTACCGGTATTTTGGCTGCATCCCTTTGCACCCATAATTAAAAATCTGGCCATGTTAGTGATGGCATTATATTTGTTAACAGAAGAAACGGAGTAGTCATGTTTAGAAAAATATTATCTGATCAATGGGAATTATTGAGTCCAGCAGTCCAACGACATTATGGTATTGAAGATGGTGAAAAGATTACACTGCGAGGTGAGCTTGCTGTTAGGCATGGAAAGTTTATAAAGATGCTGATGCCGTTTATCCGGCTGACGGGTGCACTTGTGCCTGTTGAAGGCGAGAAATTCAAAGTTACGGTGAAGAACAAGAGAGTAGGCGATACTTTTTATTGGCACAGGGTGTTTAAAAAAGATAATAAAGTCTATGAATTTAATTCAAAAATGCAGCAATTCGATAATGACATTGTCGAATTTGTCGGGCTCAGCATAGGAATTCGTATGGGGTTAAAAGTTATAAGCGGCGGCCTGACCTATGAAGACAAAGGCTACGTTTTAAAAATCGGTTCAAAACTGATATCAATTCCGCTTGGTTTGTTAGTGGGTAAATCTGTTATTAAAGAATTTACAACAAATGAAGAAGTACATGATATAGAAATGGAGTTTATTGTTAACCACCCGTGGTTTGGTTTCGGCTTTAGTTATATGGGGTTCTTTGAGATTATTAAGTAAGAGTAAGCAGGGTGGCAACGGCAAAATTTTATCTTTGCCGTTGCTCTGAGAGGAACATATAGATTATTGTGTATTAGCGTGTCAATGAATTTAATAAGTTAAGTCAATATTTGAACACTTAGTTGTTAACTACGATAAACCTTTTCGTCATATCCTTTTTTCGTGCTTTGGATCATAATGTACGACAGATAAAGCAGGCAGATCAAGCGATACCTGTACCGCTTGATCTGCCTGAAAACGTAATATGTCATAAGTATGTATATTTTTCTGCTATCGGTGGCACTGATACCAATTGCTGCTTTGACAACAATTCTGTCACTATCTTTTTTAAACTCTAAACCGGCTATCATTTCCTGTAGACGTATGCCGACAATGTACGCTTTAAAACTATTGGTTGTTAAGTCCGTAGGTCCGATCGGCGTAGCGTAATCAGACAAATAATATCAAAATATGCGTGCGACTATGCATAGATTAAAAGGCAAGAGCTGGATTCCGGCTAAAAATCACACCGGAATGACGAACTTGTTTTTCGGTGTTAAAAAACTTTGCTAAACAACCTGCCCAGCACACCACCCTGAAGACCATGCCCACTGAAAGTTATACCCCCCCAACCACCCAGTTATATCTATAACCTCACCAATAAAATAAAGCCCCTCGACTTTGTTAGACTCCATAGTTTTCGATGACAGCTCATCACAGTCAACGCCACCTAGCGTAACTTCTGCCGTACGGTAGCCTTCGGTGCCATTTGGTTTTACCTGCCAGTCCTGCAATTGCTCGGCTATTTCTTTGATGCGTAGTTGTGATAATTCCTGCAATGTTTTATCGATGACATCAATGCCAAGCAGAGCAGGCACTAAACGTTTCGGTAGTATTTCGGTTAATACAGTTTTTAATTTAATATTGGGCTGTTTTTTCTGGCGCGCTTTTAATAGTTCGATCACATCTGTATCTGGTAACAGGTTGATGTTAATCGCTTCCCCAGCCTTCCAGTAAGAAGAGATTTGTAAGATGGCTGGGCCGCTTAGTCCGCGATGGGTGAACAGGATGTTTTCTCGAAATGAAATTAGTTCATTGCTGACTACAGCTTCCAGCGAAATCCCCGAGAGATCTGACAGCATTTCTTTATCGTGCGGTTGTAGGGTAAAGGGAACTAGTCCCGCCTGGGTTGTCCAGATGTGATGTCCAAACTGTTCAGCGATTTTATAGCCAAACGGACTGGCGCACATTTTTGGAATGGATAAACCGCCGCTGGCAATGACTAAAGAAGTGGCGCTGAAATTACCCAGTGAAGTAGCAACTAAAAAATTTTCTTTCTTCTCAACTTTACTAATCTCACATTTAAGTTGAATTCGAACGCCTGCTTTTTCGCATTCCACTAGCAGCATATTAAGAACATCTTTGGCACTATCGTCACAAAATAACTGACCGTGCTCACGTTCGTGGAATGGGATTTTATGTTCGCTGACCATGGCGATAAAATCCCACTGCGTGTAACGACTCAATGCTGATTTACAAAAGTGGGGGTTGTGCGAAAGATAGTTGTCAGTACTAACATCATAATTAGTGAAGTTGCAGCGACCACCACCCGACATGAGAATTTTTTTACCGGCTTTGTTAGCGTGATCAAGTACAGTAACTTTACGGCCACGCTTTCCGGCTTCGATGGCGCACATTAATCCAGAGGCGCTGGCACCGATGATCAGGACGTCTGTTTGAATGTGTTTATCTGACATGCTGAGATCAAGCTTCAGCTCAGTTTTCGTACTCTAAACTTACGACCTTTTATTTTTCCTTCTGACAACACTTTTAATGCCTGCTTGGCTATGGAACGTTCGACAGCAACATAAGCCACATTATTAAAAAGATCAATCTTGCCAATTTGTTTACCCGGTATTTTTTTATCGGCGGTTAATGCGCCCAGTATATCTCCAGCGCGAACTTTATCTTTACGCCCACCGTTTATGCACAGCGTCACCATCGGTGGGCTGAGTTTAAAGTCTTCTCGCATTTTAAGCGTTGATACGGGATCAATCCTCACTGAACTCTTCTGGTATTCTTCTATGGCCGTGACTTTTCGGGCTTCTGAGGGCATGAACAAACTGAGCGCTAAACCCTCTTTACCTGCGCGGCCAGTGCGACCGATGCGGTGAATATGAATTTCCGGATCCTGTGATATTTCAAAGTTAATAACGGCAGACAGGTCTTTAATGTCAAGGCCACGAGCGGCGACATCGGTGGCAATTAAAATTGAACTGCTTTTGTTTGAAAACTGAACCAATACACGATCTCGATCATTTTGTTCAAGGTCGCCGTGCAAAGCCAGTGCATGAAAACCCTGTTGCCATAATTCTTCAGCCAGTTCTCGGCATTGATGTTTACGATTGCAAAACACGACGCTGGATTCAGGCCGGTAATGGTGTAGTAGGGCGATTAAAGTTTGGGTTCGGTCGCCTTTTTCAATTTCGTAGAATACCTGTTTTATTTTTTTATCGTCGTGCAGACTTTCTACATGAACATCAAGCGGATCTTTTTGAACGGCTTTGCTGATGTCTTTTATTTCATCCGGGTAAGTCGCGGAAAATAACAGTGTCTGTCTTTTCGCGGGCATGAATTTAACAATCGACATGATATCTTCATGAAAACCCATGTCGAGCATGCGATCGCCTTCATCCAGTACCAGTGTTTTTAAATGATCTAAGTTTAAAGAGCCTTTTTGCAAATGTTTTAATATGCGCCCTGGTGTACCGACGACGATATGTGGCTGATGATCTAACGATGCCAGTTGACCACCCATCGGTATGCCACCACACAGAGTGAGAATTTTAGTGTTGGGGATTGGCCGTGCCAGGCGGCGGATTTCTTTGCTGACCTGATCGGCCAGTTCGCGTGTCGGGCAAAGTACCAGTGCCTGTGTCTGATATGTTTGCGCATCCAGCCTGTGCAATAAACCAATACCAAATGCAGCCGTCTTACCGCTACCAGTTTTCGCCTGCGCCTGTACATCTTTACCCTCAAGAATAGCAGGCAGGCTTTGCGCCTGAATAGGTGTCATTACCTTGTAATCCAGTGATTCAAGGTTAGTCAAAAATTCAGGCGATAAAGGCAGTGATTTGAAGGCAGTAGTGGTCAAGGAAAAGTCGTCTTTTGTGGTGTATGGAAGGCGAACTATAATAGCAGGGATTTAGTCATTCCTTTAGTTAAAAATTCAACCACGGCTAATCACTTTTAACATTGCAATTAGAAAAAGTAATTTACGCCTAAGCTAATAAAGTTAAGGCCATCATCAATCTCAGTATATTCAACCTCCATTAGTCCTCCTGCGGCCCAGAAACCTATGCCGATACCAAAAGAAAGTTCCAGATTGTCATTATTGCCATAATCAACATCGGTTATACCAATTTTAGCTTTGAACTTAACTTTAGTATTTGAACGAAATGCGGCAAATACAGACAGTGTATCAACTTCCCAGTTATTGCCTGAGGGTGTATCGCCGTCGATAAGTGTTCGGGTTAATTCTACTTCGGTCGATAGGTATTTGTTCTGGCGATAGCCTATATCTAATCCCATGTTTACCGCGCTATCGTTAAATCCCTGTGGATCCATGAATCCGCCCTTGATGCCAAAATACCAGGGTGTGTCTTTATTAGCTGCTTCTGCATAAGTGCTTATTAGTAACAGTGTGCATAATATACTTAGGATGATTTTTTTCATGGGTGCTCCGCTAAATGCTGAAAACAGCAAAAATATTAGGTGTTGTGTGATTACAAAGGAGGAGTTTGACTGTTTTTTACATTTAAACGATATTTTATCTAGCTATCAAAATGATAGCAACGGGAGGTGTTGTTAATGTCTGTGATAAAAAATAAAGCAGCTTAAAAGCTGCTTTATTTTTTATTTGATTATGTCTTTATTCAACTTGCTTCGGTAACGGGTGCCAACATCAATACCAGAGTTTGAGCGTGTTCCGCTGCGGTTCGTCCCAAATCGGTTAAATAGCCGCCATCGACCTGTGTGATCATGCCTTTTTCATGCAGACGTTTGACCGCTTCAATGGTTTCGGGATTGGCGCTTCCGTGTACTTTGATTCCTTGTTGCGTGCTTTCCAGGTTATAACGAATGAGTACATCCATTTCCTGGATTTGTTCGGGGGAATAGGGCATAACACAACCTCTTTGGGATGAAATAGTCATTGTGACTGGACTGGTTAATCTTGACGGATTCTCATATTTAAATCAATTGCTTAGTTAATGAGTCAAGCGCACACATTATTTGTGGTAACTGATTTAAGTCATGATCATAAAGCTATGCAGAAGCGGCATATTGATTTTGATCAATCAGGCGCATATCTAATCAAGTTTGAAATGTTGACGAATTTTTTTGCCGAACTCTTCATTCCCCCAGGGAGCAATACCGTAAAAGTTGCCGCTATAGGTTCCATCGGCTGAGACGAAGATGGTAAAGGGCAGTGCCGGAATGTCCAGACTATCGCTGTCATTTTTATCAACTAACAGTGCAGACATAGAAAGCTGATATTTTTTTATGAAGTATTTGGACTGTGCCATACGCTCATCCAGCGATAGCGGAATAATCAGAATGTCAGGATTATTTTTCTTCCACTCCAGCATATCGGGTAATTCTTTGCGGCAGGGGAAACACCACGCTGCCCAGAAGTGTAATAAACGTGGTTTGCCCTGAGTGTCTTTTAGGTGATGAGTCTGTTCTTCCGTATCCAGCCAGCGAATGTTGGGCATCGGTTGCTTATCGCCAGGTTTTATTTCACTGGCATAACTGAACTGCGACAGTGAAAGCGTAACCAGCGCCACTGCAATAATACTTATAGGAAGATTTGTAGGGTTGCGAAATTTCATCACTGGTCTTGTTGTGACAAATAATCAAGCAGCAGTTTAGTTTGATCTTCGGTTAATGGTGATCGACCCGAGCTTTGCATGCGAGTTTGCATGGTGTTCAAAACTACGCGCCATTGTTTGGGTCTCAAGCGGCTGCGGTCGGGCGCCTGGTGGCAGGCATCGGCACAAAAAGTGGTGAATATTTCCTCGCCGCTGAGTGTTTCACTATTGCTATCAACTTCGGTAGTTTCATTGGCATGAAGCATACTGCTTATTAAAAGTAAAAAGAGCATTAGGCTGCATTTTATCATGGTAATTGTTGATCCAGAATTTGAACGAGTGTATCACCGGTTCGGTAATCTTCATTCATCAGAATAGTGCCATCGCTGTCGATGACGATGGTGATGCCCATGGCACCATTAAACTGATTTAGTACAGCCTGATCTACATCCGCCAAAATGCTGTAGCTAGAGCCTACATAACCATTGGCTTGAGCGGCGGCATAGGTAGCAGAGACGCTACCGGAAACATAATCAACCAGACCATAAACAACGGTTCCACGGCCAAGAAATTGTGGCATAACGTTGGTATAAATATGATCAGAATGCGAAAGGCAGATTGGGCACCACATGGTGAAGTAGAGCACAACTACATCCGCAGGATTCGAGCCGCCAGTTAAATGATCGGATAATATAAAATCATTACCATTCAGGTCTTTAATGGTGAAGTCTGCTGCGATTTGACCTGGCATATTACCGGTTGACCCGGTTGTTACTGCGCCACGTTGATCGCTACTGGAGGGCAGAAGATCGTCTTTTAAATCACAGGCACCTAGGCCAAACACTAGCAAGCTCAGAGCCAGAAGTTGTTGTAAAGTTTTAGCGTAAGACATGGCTAACTCCTACGGTAAGAACGTCAGTGGTGGGGAAGTTTTCACCCCAGCCATCACGTGATGGAGCATGGCTATAAGTGAGCTTATAGACCCAGTCACGATTTTCAGTGGCCCAGGCCATTGTCATGGAAACCGATTCTTTGCTGATGCCGGAAGTGGTATCGATAACACCATCAATCCTGGCTTCATCTTCTTTTAAAATAGCGTAGGCCAGTGTGGTCGTGATCGACTCCATTTCATCGGTGAAGTAGGTGTAACCAAAGCTGAGGTTGGTATTTAAGCGGTCACCGTATTGTTTGTGATAAGGCGCGACGTAAGTGCCATATTCACGATTGACAGGGCGCTCCAGATATTTGCCATAGCTGGCACCGAAACTCATGTTCCAGGGATAGATGGTTTTATCAATTAAAACGGAAGCATCAAGGCGGTATGCGCCACGACCTGTGATATCGAAATTATCCACTACATCGTCATAGGGTGAAGTGCCGGTGGGAATAGTCAGTGTGCCACCCATATAAATGGCAGGCATCAGGTCTTCCCAGTTCTTTACATCCCATACGCAGGTGATTTTTTCAAAGGCTTCATACCAGACAGATACCGTGCCATCACCAATGCCATTGGTGTTTCGTTCCAGACTGGCATATTTGTTTTGGTTAAAGACATAAGGCAGCGTGACAGAACCTTGCCAGTTGGGCGCTAAACGATGGGCGTAACCCATGTTTATTCGATACTGATTCAGGCTGGAGCCTTCCGGGTCTTCTACCCAGTCGCCGTTGTTATCCCAGAAACCATCGTAATGCTCATAATCCATACTGACATCGAGCATGGCTTTGGAGAATTTAGGTAATACCAGAGAAGAGGCCGAGCCGCCACCGCAGCAGGAAGCGGCATGGGCAGTTGGAATCCATTCTACTGGACTGAAAACAAGAGCGGTGCTTGTAATAAGCACCGCTCCTATGTAGCTATTAATCGGTTTTTTATAGTGCTTCAAAATACTTCCTACATAGCGCCAGGTGTTACGGTGAAGGTTGCATAATCATTAATACCTGCACCAGCTACACCGTCGATGCTGCTGTTGAGTGTATAGGTATTGGTGGCTATACGTACATAGAGTGTTCCTTCAACACCGTTAGTCAGGCCAGTTATACCCTCGGCTGTCCAGTAACCGCTACCATCTTGATTGGCTAGAATTGGACTAGTGAAAGCAGCGTCAGTTGACACTTCTACAGCCATATTAGCGATGATTAGAGCAGCTTCGTTCAAAGAAACACCATCAAAAACAGCCGGAAAGCTCATCATTGTTTCCATGGTAGAAGTGAATAATTCGAATGTATGGCTACCAGGTACACTAATCAGGCTGGATTTGAACACCTGAAAAGTACGTGCAACTGGGCCATCCATACTCATCATTGTAAGGTTGCTATTTTTCAGTTTGACCATAGCAGTGCCATTCATCGCCATCATTACGGGTGGGAAGAAATGAGCAGTATCCGCCATTCCACCAACCATCACGGCTAAATCCCAGTAACCCATAGATGTGCCGTCCATCATGACAGAAGCCATTACATAATAAACGGTGCAGTCATAAGTGCCGGGTGTAGCACTTGGAATACAAGCACCTGCATTATCAACGGGTGTTGAATGTGTTTTGTCAGCCATATGCATCATAGGCATTATTGATACCGTATCGCTTACGGGTGCACCAACACTATCAGTAACACGAATCTGGAATTGACTCTTACCTTCCATCGCGTCCATCTCCATCATGCCCATTGTATCTTTGAGATATTCAACGGTGTAGTTGGCTGTAAGGGCAGTTTGGGCGAAAGGTAGAACACCAATCATGTCAGCAGCAAGACCAGATGCGTCATTACCACCATCACGGAAGTTCATCATGGCAAGAGTGAACTGGTTCTGGATGTTGGCAGATAATGCTATACCAGTCGTATTTGATCCATCCAATGTGCCATCGGACAGGTCTTCTGCCAGAGCTAGCATGAGGTCAAACTGTTCAGCTGCTGTTAGCCCCAAGTCTAATGCTAACTGACTAAAAGTAGCAGCATGTAAACCTGCCAATAATTCATCGTTGCTGGCGCCAGTTGCAGGAGCAGTTGCATCAGTGGGTGCAATAGTAGTGTCAGGTGTATATCCAAAAGCGCTACTAAATGCAGCTTCAGCATCAGCATGGGTCATTTGATGCTGCATTCTTAGTTGGTACATAATGGTGCTATCAGGTGTCGCGTGTAGAGCTACACCTGCGGCGAGTGTGCCGCCATTGGCATACGCAGCCAACATGCCAGCTGTTTGACTCGTACCATCAGCTTCATTGGTGTAAGTACCACCATCACAAACTAGGACCAGGTCGTCAGCAAGGTTAGCGGTCGGAATATTGGCACTGTAGGTACCAGTGGCAGATGTACCGATGTTATCTACGATGATGTTGCCATTGATATCCTGAACACTACAAGCTGCACCATCGACTGCAGATGCAAAAACAGAACCGTCGATAGTCGTTGAAGCAACGCCAGCGTCATTACTACATCCAACCGTACCGGCAGATAGGATGGCTGCCAGCAATGTGGCAATGGCGGTACGCGAAAATGATAAATGATGTTCTATCGACATAGGTGCTTCTCCATAAAATATAAAATAATTTGAACATATTGTAATTAGTGAATGTGTGTCTGGGAATGCGACATAGTGACGCAGCTGGTCATGAAAACTGATGGATTAGTTTCTATGTCTATGAAATTCTGAGAATTTATTGACTGAGGAATATAAGTGAAGGCTTATTTCCATTAAAGTAAACTTGATCTAGCTCCTGTTATAGTTGACGATGTTTTGCATAATACTGACTTTTTACCGAGTTGCCTCATGCCATTGAATATTGATAACAGAAGTATCGCCTTAGCTATTCCACCTTTATTGCGTCTGGCATTCAGGCCACTATTTTTAGGTGGTACTGTATTTTCTATTATTGCGATTATCTGGTGGCTTTATTTCTGGATGAATCCTTTTAACTGGCAGCCTTATGGTGGGCCGGTCTGGTGGCATGGTCATGAAATGTTATTTGGTTTTGGTGCGGCCATTGTTGTTGGTTTTTTACTGACAGCGGTGCAATCCTGGACCGGGGTGATCGGCATCAGAGGTAAACCTCTAGCGGTACTGGTATTAATGTGGTTGTCCGGAAGATTGTTGTTAGCTTTTGGTTCAGCTTTGCCCGACTGGTTGATTGCGGCAGGTGATGTCAGTTATCTATTGTTTGCCGCCATTGCCATGGCCTATCCGGTGATTAAAGTAAAACAGTGGCGTAATTTAATGTTTGTGCCGATATTGTTTGTTTTTGCTTTATTGAATGCGGCCAGTCACTGGGGGGTGATTACCGAACAACCGCAGCTCGCCATTCAGTCACTGCACGGCACGATTATGCTATTTGCTTTAATTATTTCCATAGTAGGTGGACGTGTTATCGCGGCATTTACCGCTAATACTATGGGTAATCAAAGAGCGCAGCCTATGCAGTGGTTAGAAACAGTGAGCATTGCCAGTATTATTTTTATGCTGGTAATAGCATTTTACGGTTTTGCCAGCGTGCCATCGGCTTTGTTGTTTATTGTTTCCAGTATTGCCGCCATCGCCAATGGCTGGCGTTTTTTACGTTGGGGTTTCCAGCATAGCTGGACTGATCCCATGTTGTGGTCGTTGCATCTGGCCTATGCCTTTATCCCCCTGGGTTTTGTTGGTCTGGCTTTGCATAGTGTGGGTTTGATGGACAATACCAGTGCAGCTTTGCACAGTTTTACTGTTGGCTCTATTGGCGGAATGATTCTTGCGATGATTTCGCGTGTCACCTTAGGTCATACGGGTAGACCGCTTAATCCACATAAATTAGTACCACTGGCATTCGGTTTTATTTTACTGGCCGCAGTATTACGTGTTGTATTGCCTGCCTGGCTGCCAGAAACATCACAATGGGGTATTGGCCTTGCAGGCGTTCTTTGGGTGGCTGCTTATGGTATTTATGTTTTTGTATACGCACCAATGTTGCTAACAACCCGGGCAGATGGGAACCCGGGATAATTAGTCAGAGTTGCCCTGGATCAAGAGTCTATGTATAGAGTAACATTACAATTCTCCTTCGATTAAACAGGTAATGAGGATAATAATATGGGTTGTTGCGGAAGCTGTGGCGGTCAAGACGCTGATAAAGAAAAAGATCAGGAAAAGGATAAAGAAAACGAGCAGGAGCGAAATCAGGAATCAAATAAAGAACAGGAAGAGAAATAACGATCTTGCTGGCTGTTAGCCCGATGGTCATTGATTTGACTATCGGGTTTGATTTACCCGTTCACAATATAAATCTTCTTCTAGATGATACTAGCGGCCTCGGTTAGCAAGTATTGGCTAGATTCTATAACCTACCTTCTTCGATGGTAATTTTCACCATCAGCTGCTTTGGCCGCTCCATCACACCAAATACCATGATCAATAGCTCTGACCAGCTATTTAAGAATACAATTGATAATTAATTTCATTGATTGGACGAGAAAGTATAAAGAATATGTTATATATATCCTGCTACATATTAAATCACTTAAATGCTAAAAAATCATCAAAGGTACGTCATGTTTAGATATTTCTGTCTTTTTTTCGTCATGATTGCAACCCCTCTTGCAACGGCATCGGATGGTAACCGTCGGGTAATTGCATTTGCGCAGGACACGATGGCCAATGACTTCCGTAAAGCACAGGTATTTGAAGTGCGTGATGAAGCCTCAAAATATCCAGGTCTCTCATTTGTCTATTCAGACGGCCAGGGGCAGACATCATTAATGATTCGACAGATTGAGCAGTTTATAGCGCAGAAAGTTGATTTGCTTGTTATTGGCACAAATGACGAAAATGCAGTTGTTCCTGTTGTTTCTAAGGCTTACAAATCAGGTATTCCAGTTATTGTTCTCGATAGAGGTATTAAAGGTAACGGTTATACCACTTTTATTAAATCAGACAATGTGAAGATTGGCAGACTTGGTGCTGAGTACATTGCAAAAGCATTAAATGGTAAAGGGGTGGTTTTGTTATTTGAAGGTATTCAGGAGGCGGATGTTACCAAGCTGAGAAGTAAGGGTTTTACTGATGAGATGAGTAAACATAAAGGTATTCAAACCATCAAACGTACCGGTAATTTTTTACGCAAGGACGCTGTTATCGAAATGGAAAAATTGCTGAAGCAGGGTGTTCATATTGATGCCATTTTCTCAGAAAGTGACAGTATGCTGAGCGGCGTAAGAATGGTATTGAGGCGTTACAATATTGATCCGGCATCAATGGTGATGGTGGGTGTTGATTATATCAGTGAGGCGCAGCAGGCTATTCGTAATGGTAGTCAGGCAGCTTCTATACTGTTTCCGCTAGGCGGTACGGCTACAATTAAGAATGCATTGAAAATTTTTAACGGCGAAACGGTTCCAAAACATATATATAACCCGGTAAAACTGGTGACCAAAAAAAATGTGGAAGAAGTAGCTCCTATTTTTTAATAGGCGTGCTTGAAATCTAATCATCAGGACGATGTCAAATGCTCAAATATTGATAAAAAACGTGCAAAGAAAAAGTAGTCTTAAAACTAAACTTTCTATATTAGTGACTGCTGCAGTCATGCTGGTCGTGACTGTACTGGGTTTCTATTTCGATGAGTTTTTAAAAAACAGTTCTCTTGAAAATACCCGTATCCGTATGCATCATGGTTTCGAGCGCCTGTCATACAATCTTGAAAATATAGAGCATGAGCTAAATGAAGGAATAGCTTTTGCCCGGTCAGATGAGAAGTTGATAGCATCAGTCGAGCTGATCAACAATTATCAGGATAAGGAAAATTATAATACCTACCTCATTGATGAGGAGAAAAAGTCAATTGCCAGCCAGTTATTGAGTCGTGTCAAACTTTCGTTTAATGAAGATATTTCGATCTATGATTTGAATAATGAGCTGGTTGCTTTTGTGACCAAGGCGAAGGGTACATATCGACTTAGTTATGTCTCTTATCAAAATGGCCAGGGACAATTGTATAGCCGGGACGAATATCAGCGTGAATATGTGGTTGCTGATGTTTCGCTACCGCTGAGCATGTCGCACCAGCATCAGTATTTTCATGAATTAGAAAAATTGGATGAAGCAAGTCTGGTGACGTATCAGTATCTGGCTGATCAAATTATTATTAAGTCACATCAGAGTGTTTTTGATAGAGATTCAAAACATACAGTCGGACATATCGAGATGTCTCGAAATCTGGATCGAACATATTTCGAACTGTTTTCTGAAGAGCTGGATCTTGATATGCAGTATTCCTTTGATCCCGTTCTAGAAGAACAGGCTGGAATTTTGAAAAATAGTATCGATGCCCAGCAGCTTAATATTCTTCAGACCGATCTTAATTACACTTCAGTTTTAAAACAGAGTAGTCAGAATGGTTCTATCTACTACCGAGTTAATCTTGATAAGGTGGTGCTGAATACGCTGCTGAATGAAAGCCGTGAGCAGTTTTTCATATTTTTGATTCTTGTTCTAATCTCAATTGTTTTTCTGATGCACTATGTTATTAATCGTTGGCTGGACCGACCATTGAAACAATTGATGCAACAGATCCATAAAATCGAGTGTCAAAACTATTCTTCATCTAAACCTGTTGATACTGGCGATGAACTTGAAGTTATTTCTGTCAATATTAATCAACTGGCACTGACTGTACAGGAACGTGAAACCTTACTGGGGATCTCCAGGGATGAGCTGGAATATCTTTCTAATCATGATGTGCTGACAGATTTGCCGAACCGCAGAATTTTTTCACAATGTTTACAACATGCACTGGATTTGGCTTCTCGTAATGATGGACGATTAGCTATCTTCTTCCTCGACCTGGATCAGTTTAAACTGGTCAATGATACTCTGGGGCATGATATTGGTGATGAATTGCTGATTCAGGTCTCAAAGCGCTTGCTCAAGCATGTACGTGCCGCTGATACGCTGGCTCGAATCGGTGGTGATGAGTTTAATATTCTGATTGAAGATGCACCTGATAAGCATGAGCTGAAAAAACTCGTAGAAAAATATATGTCATTATTTAACCAGCCATTTAAATGTTGTGGGCATGATATTAATGTGACTGTGAGTATTGGGATTGCACTATATCCTGGGGACGGTGTAGACAGTGTTAGCCTGGTAAAACATGCTGATTTAGCCATGTATAACTCAAAGGATCATGGTCGTAACGAATATACGTTTTTCTCAAATGATCTTTCACTGCATGCTCAGAGTCGCGCAAATCTGATTCATGCCATGGAAAGTGCTATTGAGTCAGGCAATCAATTTGAGTTGTATTACCAGCCTAAAGTTTTAGCTGGCTCTCATAAAATTATTTCTATTGAAGCCCTGTTACGTTGGCATAGTCCTGATCTTGGTGAGGTGCTGCCGGATGAATTTATTACTCTTGCGGAAGAAACCGGGCTGATTATTCCTATTGGTGAATGGGTTTTACAACAGGCCTGTCAGGATTTTGTTCAATTGCAGGAAGAGGGCGTTCAGTTAGAGCATGTCAGTATTAATGTATCAAATGTGCAGATGAATAAAAGCGATATGCTGACAACAGTTACTGAGACAATTAGCAACTCCGGAATAAATTGCCAACAAATTGAATTAGAGATTACTGAAAGTTATATCGCGACCGATGTTGATCAGGCTGTCGAAACGCTGCAAATATTTCATGATATGGGTATAGGTGTCGCGATTGATGACTTTGGTACAGGTTATTCATCGATGCATTATTTGCAGAAATTACCGATCTCACGTTTAAAAATTGATAAAAGCTTTGTTGATGATCTACCTGTATCAAAAGATAGTGCAACCATTGTTAGGGCTATTATTGGTCTGGCAAAAAGTTTTAATCTCGCGATAACTGCTGAAGGAGTTGAAAATAAAGATCAGCTTCTCTTTCTTGAGGATGCTAAGTGTGATGAAATTCAGGGTTACTACATCTCAAAGCCTCTTTGTCTGAATGATTTCATGGCTTTTTATAACTCAAGTCTGAAAGAAGTTAAATATTCAGGGCTTGATTGTGATTGATATAGTTTAGAGTAATAAGTCCTTTTCAATAGGATGATAAATACTGGCTGCCTCAATTAGTGAGTTAGCGGTAAGTGATGGCACACCATAAACTTCAGCACTAACAGCGTAATCTTTTCTGATTTTTTCCAGTAACATATCAAAATCACCATCACCCGATAATAAGATGACGGTATCCACGTCTTTGGCTATTTCCATTACATCGATAGTAATGCCGACATCCCAGTCGCCTTTGGCGGAACCATCACTGCGTTGAATATAAGGTTTGAGTTTTACTGTGAAGCCAATGTGTTTGAGTGCGTCCTGAAACTTTAGCTGCTTGTCGTCACCACGGTGAATAGCGTAAGCGATAGCAGAAATAATCTCACCTTCAGCACTTATCTTCTGCCAAAGTTTTCGATAATTAAACTGGCGAGCATAGCTGTCACGAGTTGTATAGTAGATGTTTTGTACATCGACAAAAATGGCTATTTTTTTCACGATGAATCCTGTCTGGTTATAAAATATTTTACTATAGACAAAAAAAAGGGGCATGAGATAAACCCCGCCCCTTTATATTGTTCGCAGCTAATGATTAGACTTAAGCAGCGCGTGAACTACCGCGTGATCGGTTACCCGACTGACTCTGATTGCCTGAGCCACCCTGGTAAGAAGAGCGCGGGTTATTCCGGTTAGATGAGGCTCTATTGCCACCGGGTTTTCTTGAACCCTGCTGGTTGCCACGTCCCCGGTTAATCGGTTCAGCTTTAATGCTTGGATCAGGGGTATAACCTTCAATGATATCTTTGGGAATGTCGCGTTTAATCAGACGTTCGATATCTTTAAGCAGTTTCAGTTCATCAACACAGACCAATGACATGGCTTCACCTTCATTACCGGCACGACCGGTGCGACCAATACGGTGAACATAATCTTCAGCAATGTTGGGTAATTCAAAATTAACTACGTGGGGTAGTTGATCAATGTCTATGCCTCGTGCAGCAATGTCGGTGGCTACCAGTACACGAACCTTTCCTGATTTAAAATCGGCCAGTGCTTTGGTGCGTGCGCCCTGACTCTTGTTGCCGTGAATGGCTGCAGCAGTTATGCCATCTTTAATCAGCGATTCAGTCAACTTGTTAGCGCCATGTTTAGTGCGGCTGAAGACCAGCACCTGTTGCCAGTTATTCGAACCAATCAGGAACGAAAGTAGTTCACGTTTTCGGTTTTTATCGACCGGATGAACTACCTGGGTAACAGTTTCAGTGGCCATATTACGTTGAGCTACTTCAACCAGTGCAGGTGACTTGAGTAGACCGTTCGATAATTTTTTAATTTCTTCTGAAAAAGTCGCAGAGAACAATAAGGTCTGTTTGTCTTTTGATAGCAGTGCCAGCACTTTACGGATATCACGAATGAAACCCATGTCGAGCATACGGTCAGCTTCATCGAGTACCAGAATTTCTACTTTGGAAAGATCAACAGTTCTCTGGCCAACATGATCGAGCAAACGACCGGGAGTAGCGACCAGAATATCAACGCCATTACGTAGTTTCTGAATTTGTGGATTAATTTTTACACCACCAAAGATCACAGTAGATCTTAAAGGCAGGTGTTTGCCATAGAGTTCAACGCTTTCTTCAACTTGTGCAGCCAGCTCACGTGTGGGTGTCAGCACCAGCGCGCGGATAGCACGACGGTTATTGTCAGGTTTGGCTGATTCCATTAGGCGTTGTAATAACGGCAGGGTGAAGCCGGCAGTTTTGCCTGTGCCTGTTTGCGCGCCACCCATAATGTCTCGTCCTTCGAGGATGAGGGGGATAGCCTGTAATTGTATGGGGGACGGAGTGGTATAGCCTTTTTCGGATACAGCACGGAGTAATTCGGCTCTAAGACCGAGGGATTCAAATGACATATTATGTGTTTTCTCTTTGGATCGGCCCACCCAATTCATAGGATTTGGGATGGTCTAGGCGGAAACTTGCTTGTTTTTCGAGGTGAATCCGGAAGGATTACATCGGTGAAAATAGGTGCAGACCAAAGTGCACCAGAAATTGAGGTCGAATTATACCTGAATTATTAGTAAAAATCAGGTTTGTCAGGGATTAACTCGATTAACGTTCGATGGTGTAAAGAATATCCGCGCCCTGATATTCACCGCTTTCAGCCTTGATTTGCCATTTGTTCGAGATTTTATAACGTAGTGTCAGCGTGTTGAAGGCTTCGACCAGTCCAACGCCGTAGCTGACGTAAAGTCTGGGTGACAGATAACGACCGACTACCAGCGAAGCCTGATCGCCTTCATCACTGCTTTCCACGCGCATTTCATCCAGACCGAAGCGGTCTCCTATGGTCCTTGCCAGATGATCACCACTGGCCAGCCCCATCGCTAGTGCGGCTTTGGCCATCATCGCGCCTTCCTCACCTGAGGCATTTTCTATGGGTGCGCCCAGCAGCAGATAAGCGAGCGTGTCGGTCTGGCCCATGGCCGGAGTCGAAAATAGTTCCAGTCGAGGTTGTTTGAGGCTGCCTCTGACTTTAATACCAGCGGTGATGTTACCGACGTGGCGTACCGCTCGCATATCCAGGCCAGGGTTGGATGGCGAGCCACCAGTGAACAGTAGCCGTCCGAGTTCAATCTCGAGGCGCTGACCATAAGCTCGATAACGACCTTCAGGGATGCTGATTTCGCCGGTGGCTTTGGTGAGATATCCGGGTTTATCTTCCAGTAGAACGTTACCACTTAACCGGCCTTCAAAACCAAAACCATAAAAATGTACGCGCTCACCCAGCGCCAGTCGAATTCGGGTATCAAGCAACCACTTTTCTTCAGCGATCTTTTCACCGCCAATAATCACCGCGTCTTCTGAGGCGCGCGCTGCCGTGGTGATGTCTTTTGGTTGAAGTTTGGCCTGGGGGATATTGATATTACCGCGAACCTTAATCGACCTCTTTTTCTGCTCAATCTGTAAATCTGGTGTGACCACTATACGTGCCTCAGGGATCGCCGCGACTTCAAATTCACTGCCCTTGATACTGATTTCTGTGGGCCAGCCGTCGGCACTATTTAAAATGGTTTGCCCCTTGATGGTCAGATCACCATCACCTGAATGGGCGTTGAGCTGGAAGCCAAATTTGTCTAACCCCTGACTCTGACCATTCAGGACAAGTTTTGTAATGTTCAGGCCGAGTCTGGGTATCCGTAAAGAGCCATTGAGCAGCTGGACATCACTACTGACCAGGGGCTGAGCTAGCGTTCCGCCAGCGGAGAGATTCAGGGCAATTTCACCTTTAAGATCCTGCACCTCAGGTAGCAGGGCTTCGATCAAGCCCAGATCATGAACAGATAGATGTGCATCGGCAAGTAAACGCTGTTGCGGGTAGTTTAAAGTGAGTAACTGTGCCCCTGGTAATTCAGCTTTAAAATCGAAGTGGTCACCGTTACTCATAGCGATTTCTGCACTGCTATTAATGCCCTGTTCATCCATAGCGAAGACCATGGTGCCGCCGCGGTATGACCAAAGATCGCGTTCACCTTCCAGCAGTGGGTAACTGACCGTACCCGATGGTAGTTCGATCTTGCCTTGCCCCAGAAGTTGGTTGGGTGCAATAAAATGCAGCTCGGCACTGGTGTTTAGCTGGCCTTCAATTTTCAGGTCTGCTGGCAACCACGGGGAGAACTGCATCAGCGGTATTTCCATAGCATCAAGTTTTGCCTGCCAGTGTTTGCCCTGTCGTTGTAGTTTTATGCATACTTCGCTGTTTTTGTTCAGCAAACAGATAGGCTCGGCCTGAATAGTATTTTCAGCAACATCGAGGCTAGCTGGTGCCTTGAGTTGCCAGTGATAAAGCTGTTGATTGCTGAGTTCAACTTTTTCTAAACTTCCGTGCCAGCCCTGTGCATCAGTCTTGCCCTGAAGTTTAGCCAGGGCGGTGAGCTTTTCAGAAACTGCCCTGATCTCAATCTGTTGTCCAGCAGTGCTGATGTCCAGTGATTGCCACGGGTAGCCTGCAAGCTCCAGCGTCTGAGCGTTGAGATTTATATCAAGTGACTGCCAGCGGAATAAATCCAGACTCATTTTGGCGTCAAGAGAACCGATGTGATGATTCGACAGCGCCAGTGCCTGCGCCTTGATGGTCGCCTCAATGATTGGGCTTTCGCTCGATCCGCTAAGCTGGCCATTTGCATGGAACCGTCCCTGGGCCTGGGGGTGAAGTTCAGCCAGATTGTTGGTGGTAACAGACCAGTCCAGCTTCAGCACCTCAGCCACACGACCTTTTGCGTTGACTCGAGCTTCTCCTGAATGGAAGTCGAGCAGGGTTATGTCGATGCCATTATCGCGCCAGTTCAGCCTGCTCTGGAGTGAGACCGGAAAACCGCGTAATTCTCCTGTCAGCTGGGTGATATCGGCATCAGCAAGTAGTTGGCCATTTTCGAGTCGCCCCGTGATGTTCAGTTTTGCTTGCAGCTGGCCGAACCATTCCGGCCAGAGAATGCCAGGATTGATGTCCTTGGCATTAACCACAAGCTGCCAGTTGATCTGGTCGAGCAGATCGTTTACCTCGGCATCGAGGCTCAGTTGCCACGGGCTACGTAACTGCTGTTTCAGATGTGTGGTTTGCACATTACCGATCAGTTGACCATTGCCATCAATCGACGCGCCGGAGGGCAGTTTGACCTGCCAGTTCATTGCCAGCTCATGATGGTAGTCGTGTGTCGGCAGGAGCTCGCCTTTAATGTTCAGGCTGAAATCCTCGGTGCTGATACTGAGTTCTTTAATGTCGACTTTGCTCAACAACGTGCTGGCGTTGAGCCGGATCTGCTTTAAGTTGATGGTCTGTTCGTTCTGGCTGAAGTGAAAACCATCAATCTGCGCATCTTTGATCACCGTGCGCCAGGGCAGAAAAATCTCGGGCAGAATCGCAGGCTGGTCGGTTGGCGGCGTGTCCGACAGTACAATGTTGAGCGACCTGATGCGCACGGAGTCGATATCAATATTCGCAGCCAGCAGTGCGCCGGGATGCCAGTCGGCGCTGATATGCTCGGCCTTGATGGTCATCCCGTGCTGCTGAAATTCGACCTCTGCCAGTGTGATCGGGCCGATTAACGTGCCCTGCAGTGAGCCCAGACTCAGACCGGCGGGCAGGTAGGGTTCGGCTTGTTGATAGACCAGCCGCAGGCCGCTTTCGGTGGTCATTAGCCAGACTAGCAACGCCAGTGGCAGCAGTAGAACTAGCAACAGTAGACGCAGCCACCTCATAAATCTGGCCCTATATTAATATGCAACCGCCAGGGCCGGTCATCCTGGGTAATCGCGCTGGCCAGATCGACACGCACAGGTCCTACAGGTGATTTCCAGCGGAAGCCGAAGCCGGCACCCTGTTCCAGATCGTCTGACAGGCTGTCGATGGCATTGCCGCCATCATAGAATACAGCGATGGCCCATTTGTTACTGAAACTGTGTTCATATTCGATGCTGCCCACCATCAGATTTTTACCACCAACTACCAGATTATTCTGGTCTACCGGGCCGAGTGAATGGTAAGCATAACCGCGCACACTCTGTGCGCCGCCAGCAAAAAAACGTACCGAGGAGGGTAGCTGCTGAAACTCATCTGCCCAGATTCTACCCAGGCTGCCACGGCTGATGATGCGATTGTTCTCATTCAGAGAATTAATACCTTTGATACTGCCCTGAACTTGCGCAAAACTGGTATCAGATATCACTACTGTGTTGGCACCGCGCAGACCGATATCAAAACGCAGACCATCAAAGGTATTGATAAAGTCATTGCCCCATGTGCGACTCCAGTTGATGCCTGGCATCAGTAGCGTGGAGTCATTACTGACATTAGCAATAATGTAATCTTCCTGCTGGTAGTTCAGTGAGATGGATTCACGCCAATCGCCTTTGCCGCGTTTGAGGCTGGCACCGACGGTGCGTATGATGCTTTCACCGGTATCGGTGGTTTCTTTGACAACTCCCGCGCTGTAGACCATTTGATCGGTGCGTGGGTTGAGTACAGGCACGCGGTAATGTGCAGCGAGGTTATAACCTATTTCTGAAACACCAATGCCGGTGTCGAATCGGTGGCCTTTGGCATTCAGACGTGGTATTTCCCAGCTAAATTTGGTGCGTGCACCGGTGTCGGTACCGTAACCGAGACCGAAACTGTAACGATGGCGTTTGCGCGGGGTGAGTGCGACATTAACGGGAATTTCAAAACTTTCTGTCAGTGGCTCACCGGGCGAGACTTCGACGGTCTGAAAGTAGTCGCTGTCGTTGAGACTCTGTTGCAGGTCGATTAATGCATCCAGTGTGTAAGGCTCGCCGCTTTTGAAAGGGATGTAACGGCGTAAAAGATCGTCATCGAGCACATCCTGTTTTAGCAGTACTTCGCCGAAGTTATAACGGACACTGCCGTCGTAATCCAGGTGAACACGCGCTTCATAGACATTAAGATCAATCTCGACACGATGATCAATAAAACGGGTATTGAAATAGCCGCGTTCGTAGGCCAAATTGCTCAGGCTGAGTTTGATATTTTCATATTTGAGGTGATTGAAGGCATCACCTTTGTGCAACGGCAGGTTCTGAATGAGCTCCTGAAATTCAGGATCGTTTTGCATCGACTCGCTGATGGCAAAGGAAAATTCAGTAATGGGCAGAGGCGGGCCGGGATCAATGGCATAACTGGCCAGCCATTGATCGGCTGAAACCTGCACCAGTTCAGTGTTGATTACAGCGCGGTAATAACCAAAGGGCTGTAATGCACTGGCTATTTCCTGCGGGGCTTTTTTGTGCAGGCGGCGTAGCCGACCTTCGCTCATCAGGGCGTGTTCTTTTTGCTGTTCGATGCTTAGAAACAGGCGAACATTATCTTCCAGTAGTGGCTCAATACCACTGATATCAACATTGATGCTGACCTGCGCAAACAGCGTTGCGGGACAACAACAGGTCAACAGTACCAGCAGCATTTGCCGCGTTTTATACATTCCGTTTCCTTGCAATGAGATAAATAAAACTGACTCCGAACCCATTCTAGTATAAAAATGAGTCGCCCAGTGGACATGGATACATACTACGAGGGAAGCGAAAAGAGTTTGGTCTCTGAAATATGGAGAGACTTAAAAAGTTATTAAAATCTGGAGAGTAAAGATGGTGCCCAGAAGAGGACTTGAACCTCCACGACCATAAGGCCACTAGCACCTGAAGCTAGCGCGTCTACCAATTCCGCCACCTGGGCAAAGGTGTGTTTGGATCGTTAATCCGAGACAGGGCGCGACTTTACATGCTGCTTGTTTGGCTGTCAATTTGCTCGTGCTATATGAATATGTCTGTCTGGCGGTTACAATTCCCGCCCATGAATGTAAAAAACATAAAAACACAGGTAATAAGATGAAATTAGGCTCGAAAATCAGGTCATTAGCCAAGTTAGTAGTTAATTCGATAAGTAAATCTAAAGCTGAGGTTAAGACTGAGCCGAAAGCTAAGAATAAAAACAAAAACAGATCAAATTCCAAAAATAGATCAGATTCTAATAACAAAACTAAGACTGATGTTAAGAAGAAATCCCGATCACGTCGTGGCCGTGGCAAAAAGCCTGATAATAAATCAAAGCCGGAGAAATCTAAAAGCGGCAAGATAGTTGATCCTGAGGCCAAGAAGGAAGCGGGTCGATATGACAATCCTATTGCCAGCCGTCAGTTGATTTTAGATTTGATCAATCATCACGATGCAATGACGATGAAGGAATTGCTGGAAAAGCTGGATATGCATACGGATGACCAGTATGAGGCTCTGCGCCGTCGTCTGCGTGCCATGGTGCGTGATGGCCAGCTGGTGCAAAACCGACGTGGTGGATATCTGTCGGTGGATGAGGAAGATTTGATTCGTGGCCGTGTGATTGCACATCCTGATGGTTTTGGTTTTCTGGTGCCTGAGGAAGGTGGCGATGATCTATTTATGAGTGCCAAGCAGATGCGCACTTTGTTGCATGGTGATCGCGCTGTAGTTCAGGTTGCAGGTGTTGATCGTCGTGGCCGTCGTGAAGGTTCTGTGGTCAGTATTATTGAACGTGCGAATCACTTTCTGGTTGGAAGTTTGTCTGATGACAACGGTATTTATTCAATGAGACCGGATAACAAACGCCTGACCCAGGATGTTTTCATACCGGCCGCTGATCTGGCAGGCGCCGAGGACGGGCAGATCGTAAAAGTCGAGATTACCCAGCAGCCTACCTTTAAGAAGAAGATGATGGGCAAGGTTGTCAGTGTGATTGGTGATGAAACCGATCCGGGTATGGAAATTGAAATTGCGATTCATAACCATGGCTTGCCTAATGAATGGCCGGATGAGGTGCTTGCTGAGTCGTCAAAATTGGGCGAAGAAGTTAGAGAAGAAGATAAAGAAGGCCGCGTTGATTTACGTGCGACACCGTTGGTGACTATCGATGGTGAAGATGCACGTGATTTTGATGATGCCGTTTACTGTGAACCTTCGGGTACCGGTTGGCGATTATTGGTGGCGATTGCTGATGTTGCTCATTATGTACAGCCAGACTCTGCACTAGATACCAATGCCTATGATCGTGCGACTTCGGTGTATTTCCCTGGTCGTGTTATTCCTATGTTGCCGGAAGAAATTTCCAACGGCCTGTGTTCGCTGAATCCTGATGTTGATCGCCTGTGTATGGTTTGTGAGATGCAGATTGATGAAAATGGCGAGATTGCAGGCCAGAAATTCTACGAAGCCGTTTTCCGTTCACATGCGCGTTTAACTTATGATCAGGTCGCCGAGGCGGTGGTTGAGAAAACACCAGAAGCGCGTGAAAAACTGAGTGCTGTGCTGCCGCATCTTGAAGAGCTTTACATTTTATTCCATGCCTTTATGAAAGCACGCACCAAACGCGGTTCGATTGAATTTGATTCAACAGAAACTAAAATTACTTTCACCGACGATAAACGTATCGAAAATATCAAACCTTTCGTTCGTAACGATGCCCACAGAATTATTGAAGAGTGTATGATTGCGGCTAATGTCTCGGCAGCAAAATATATTCTGAAAAATGAATTGCCCGCTTTGTACCGTGATCATGATCGTCCTGATGATGACAAGATCGAAGATTTGCGTGGTTTCCTGAGTGAGCTTGATTTAACGTTGGGAGAGCCGCAGAAAAATATTTCTTCGCTGGATTACGCTGTATTGACGGAACACCTAAAAGAAAGAGAAGACAAACATCTGGTACAAACCTTATTGCTGCGTTCTTTGAAGCAGGCGGTTTATAAGGCGGAGAATACTGGTCACTTTGGTCTGGCTTTAACTGCGTATGCGCATTTCACTTCACCAATTCGTCGCTACCCCGATCTGTTAGTGCACAGAGCGCTGAAACATATTATTCATAAAAGAAAGAAAAGCGAGTTCATCTATGATCAGGCTCGCATGGCGTCTATGGGTGAACATTGTTCAAACAACGAGCGTCGTGCTAACGAAGCAACACGTGATGCTGAATTCGCACTGAAATGCGATTACATGATGGATAAGATTGGTCAGGAATTTACCGCACATGTGACTGCGGTAGTTTCATTTGGTTTGTTTGTTGAGCTGGATGATTATTATGTAGAAGGTTTGATTCATATCACCAGTCTGCCTAAAGACTATTATCATTTCGATCCAATTCAGCATCGTCTTCAGGGCGAAAGCAGAGGCATGGAATTCCGCCTGTGTGATCCGGTCACAGTACGTGTTACCAATGTCGACAGAGCTGAAAGACGTATCGATTTTGAGCTGATAAAGAATACCTTAGGCGAATCGGTCGAGGATGAGTAAGAACGAGTTAATCTATGGTATTCATGCCGTAGAGTCTGCACTAAATCATCGACCCGAAGGTGTTTTACAGCTTTGGGTAATACAGGGACGTAGCGATAACCGCATTAATGGCCTGCTGACACTAGCTAAAAAAGCTGGCGTTTCCGTACAGGCTATCTCAGCAGATAAAATGAAAAAAAAATGTGATGATGGTAGTCATCAGGGCGTAGCGGCTGATTTACGTGTTATGAAAACAAAGCAGACGGCGTTGGAAGATATCGTAAGCAAACA
>Ga0224506_10000153_pt1 | contig 68116 bp, 54 predicted proteins | sample SF_Jan12_sed_USG_2_FD_169108 | JGI IMG/M metagenome (GOLD analysis project Ga0224506, IMG submission 169108) | Sediment microbial communities from San Francisco Bay, California, United States - SF_Jan12_sed_USGS_8_1 | ecosystem: Environmental > Aquatic > Marine > Sediment | place: USA...
TATTATAGGGACACTTAACCCTCCGTCAACACCTATTTACTATTAATTCCATTTAATTTTAATTTAATCCGCTTTCGGCTATTTTATATACAATATTAGTGAATCATTGTTTACTAAATGAACGATTAGAGCGTTATCTGGCGCTGCTCTGATGCCGCCAGACCGTAATCGTTGCGCAAAGATTTCTCATCAGTATCCATGCAACAGATGCTATTGGTTATGCTGATTTGTTAATTCGGCGGATTAAGCAGCGTTGTATCACAGCAGCACTGACTAAACGCGCTGAATACGACTAAACACAGCCTTAAGGTATTCGGTTTCTGGCATGACCGGGTTGATCGGATGATCCGGTCCCTGGCTGCCCCATTCGATAATTTGCATTGAGCGATCGAGATGGCGAGCAGCCTGATTGGTCAGCTTAACCAACTCCGTTCTGGGCATATGATGCGAGCAGCTACATGACACCAGAAAACCGTCCGGGTTTAATAACTGTATTGCCATCTGGTTTATTCGTTTGTATGCCTGGCTGCCGGCTTTGAAATCTTTCTTCTTTTTGATGAAAGCCGGCGGGTCAACCACGATCAGATCAAATTTTTCCTGCTCTGTCCTGAGATTTTTCAAAACCTCAAAGGCATCACCCTGTATCGTTGCTACTTTATCGCTGACGTTATTTAATGTCGCATTATGATGCACTGCGTCCAGCGCTTTTTCTGAGGCATCGACACAAAAGGCCTCGGTTGCGCCGGCCACTGCCGCACTCACGCCCCAGCCACCAATATAACTGAACACATCGAGCACGCGCCTGCCTTTTGCGTAGTGCATAAAACGCTGCCGGTTCATGGCCTGATCATAAAACCAGCCGGTTTTTTGCCCCTTACCGATTAACGCATCAAACAAAACACCATTTTCAGTTAAGCGCGCTACTTCGGGCACCTCTCCCTTAGCTGTTTCAATATAGGATTCAAGCCCCTCAGCTTTTCTTGAGCCGGCATCATTTCGAATCAGGATTGACTGCGGATCCAGCACAGCATCCAGTGCTTCGACGATTTGTTGTTTCATTCTTTCCATACCAGCCGTACTCAGTTGCACCACCAATACATCATAAAAACGATCCACCACCAAGCCTGGCAAGCCATCAGCTTCACCAAAGATCAGACGATAGCAATCTTGCTTATAAAAACTCTGGCGCAGCGACAAGGCTTTTTTAATTTGTTTTTTGAGAAATGATTTACCTGGGAAGCCATCCGTGCCTCGCATTACCAGTCGTGCAGCTATCAGGGTATTGGGGTTCACATAGGCATATCCGATCGCTTTATCGGCTGAATCGACTAATAGCGCCATTTCACCATTTTCAAATTCTTTTAAAGGCGTTTTTTCGGTATCTATTTCATTGCTGTATATCCACAGATGACCGGATCGGATGCGACGATCTTCATTTTTTTTCAGTTTTAATACACGAAACTCTGGCTGGCTCATTAAATTGACTCTTGGATAATAGGATTAGGGCTGCGGCTGCAAACGATTTGTATGATAGTGCTGCAGATGATAACAAAGTTTCAGGCCATACAGACACAAAACCCATGACAGATAAATCCATAGCAGGGTAAACAGCAATAAACTAAAGGAACCATAAATGGTGTTATAGGTTTGATTGAGCACAATATAATACAGAAAAGCGGTTTTTGCCGCCTGCCATAATGAAGCAGTAATGATGGCCGACATCAAAGCTGGTAGTGGGCTGACTTCTGTATTAGGCGAAAATTTAAAGACGCAATAAAACAATAAACACAGCATAAGATAAGAGTAGATATAACCAAGCCAGCTCACTTCAGTCAGCACATCGAGATATACCGCCAGTTGCGATGGCAGCAGCAAGGAGAAACCGAGCATAAATGGCGCCAGCACCATCATCGCGACAAAGCCCACCAGTGACCTCAGCAGTCTGCGATTCGAGACCTGAAATATACGATTAACAACCGCAGAAAAATGCGCAAAAAACAGACCCGAGGTAAACACCACATAGAGCAAGCCAACCCAGCCCATGTGGCTGGAGTTTTCGATAAAGCCATCAAATAATGCAATCACCTGCTGGCTCTGACCCGGTACCACAAAACCCATTAGTACCGTCTTCATCTGCTGATAATAACCAGTAAAGACCGGCATCGAGCTGATAACCGAAAATAAAATCCATAATATCGGGATGATTGCAAACAAGGTATAAAAGCTGAGACTGGCTGCCAGAAACGTTAGGTCATCGCTTAGCGGTCGCAGCTCGGAAACGAATACCGAGATACGTTTGCTTTCATTTTTTATATCCTGCCATAAGACCTTATTCATCCGCTTAGGACCTTTTGTTTTTCTTTTATTATATAGTAACCACAACGATGGCTTATTTGCGTCAATATCACGAGATCCGTATGAACCTCAAATCCACCAACAATCATCTGCAGGACGAAACCAGCCCGTATTTACAGCAACATAAAGACAATCCGGTAGAATGGTACCCGTGGGGAGAAACGGCATTAGAAAAAGCAAAAACTGAAAACAAACCCATTTTGCTTTCGATTGGCTATTCTGCCTGTCACTGGTGCCATGTCATGGCGCACGAATCATTCGAAGACCCGGCAACCGCGGCATTAATGAATCAACATTTTATCAATATTAAAGTCGACCGCGAGGAAAGACCAGATCTTGATAAAATTTACCAGACCACGCATAGCTTATTAACGCACCGCGCTGGTGGCTGGCCATTAACCGTTTTTCTAACACCAGACGAACAAATGCCGATATTTGCCGGCACCTATTTCCCAAATGAAGCCCGCCATGGCATGCCGGCCTTTACTGAAATCATACAGCGCATTTCACAGGCTTATAAAAATGATATTGGCCAGATTCAGCAACAAAACATCGCGATCAAAGACGCCTTTAAACAAATTACCGCTCAGAGCGAGAACAGCAGCGACAAACTTTCGGCAATGCCCATTGATATCGCAAAAAATGAGTTAAAGAAAAACTTTGATGCGGAGCATGGCGGGTTTGGCGCTGCGCCGAAGTTTCCCCACACCAGCCATATTGAGTTTGCTCTAAGACAGTGGTCACAGTCCCTGCGCCTGCAGCACGAAGATTTCGATATGCTCAATAGCGCCATTTTCAGCTTATCGAAAATGGCAGAAGGCGGCATTTTTGATCAGTTAGGCGGTGGCTTCAGCCGTTACTCGGTTGATAATAAATGGCAGATTCCGCATTTTGAGAAAATGCTTTATGACAACGGTGCATTACTGAGTCTGTATGCCAGCGCCTATTGCATCGTTGAAAAAACACTGTTTAGAGACACCGCGATAGACACCGCGGGCTGGGTTATGCGTGAAATGCAGGCTGACGGCGGCGCTTATTATTCCAGCCTCGATGCCGATTCTGACAATATTGAAGGCAAATTTTATCTGTGGGACCGCGATGAGATTCGCCAACACATTGAACACGATGACTATCTCTACTTTGCCGATTATTATGGGCTGACTCTGCCCGCCAATTTTGAAGACAGATCGTGGAATTTATTTAAGGCGATGCCTCTTCAGAGTCTGGCTGACAAATACGCTATCGATATGCCACTGTTAAAACAGCGCCTTAAGCACAATCGCCAGCATTTACTGCATATTCGTCATCAACGCACCGCTCCTGCAACCGATGATAAAATCCTGACATCATGGAACGCGTTAATGATCCGTGGCATGTCTGTTGCCGGCAGGGTATTTCAGCAACCTGAACTCATTCAATCGGCTGAAAACGCTTTTAACTTTATCAACAATCAGTTGTGGGACGGAACACAATTATTTGCCAGCCACAAAGACGGCAAAAGCCACTTAAATGGTTATCTCGATGACTATGCTTTTTTACTCGATGCAGCGCTTGAGTTATTGCAGGCCGAATGGCAGTCATCAATACTGTATTTTGCAACGCAACTGGCCGATAAGTTATTAACTGAATTTGAGGATATGGAACACGGTGGATTTTATTTTACCGGCCACCATCACGAAAGCCTGATTCTGCGACAAAAAAACTATGCCGATGAAGCAATGCCATCCGGTAATGGAATAGCCGCCATGGCATTGTTCAAACTGGGACATTTAATAGGCAGCAACCGTTATATTAAATCTGCCGAACGCTGTTTAAAGGCAGCCTTCAACAGTGTTCAGCAGTCGCCAGTTGCCCATACCACATTATTACAGGTACTGGATTTATACCTCGAAAATCGCTTACAGACTGTCATTATTCGCGGTGACAAGGCACAGGCCGAGAGCTGGCAGGCACAACTTAATCTCCGCTATCAGCCTGAACTACAGTCATTTTATATCCCCGATGACAGCCCTGTGCCGCAGCCACTGGCAGCAAAAACCAGCCAGCAACAGGTCTGTGCCTATCTGTGTCAGGGCAGCAGTTGTCAGGCCCCGCTGTTCTCTCTGCCGGAGCTACTCAGTCAGTTATCATGAAAAATGCCTATAAAGATTGCCGACCTTACCGGACCAAAGACAACTCCGAAATACGTGAACTGTTACACCCGGCCAATAACAGCTCGCTAAAAAACCAGAGTTTGGCAGAAGCTCGGGTGGCCACAGGCGAAAAGACGCGCTGTCATTTTCACAAGCAAAGCGAAGAAATTTATTTTATTTTAAAAGGAAAAGGCAGGATGTTTATCGACAATACGTCGTTTGATGTCACTGCAGGGGACAGCATCTTAATAGCTCCCAGCGCCCTTCACTGTATCGAAAACAGCGGCTCTTGTACGCTGGTTTTCCTGTGCTGCTGCGCTCCCGCCTACCAGCATGACGACACCTATTTTATCAATGATAAAAAACAGCCAGGCAGCGCACTATGATGATTTAGATTATTGCTCTGCTGCCTGCTCCGGCTCGACATACTTATCTTTCACTTCAATAATCAGATCCAGATTTTCTATAAAATATTCCACCAGCACAGGATCAAAGTGGGCGCCCGATCCTTCTTTAATCAGTGCCACTGCATCGTCAACTGTCCAGGCTTTTTTATAAGGCCGCTCTGAGGTCAGCGCATCAAACACATCCGCCAGTGCTGAAATACGTCCCACCAGTGGAATGGCCTCACCTTTAAGGCCGTCAGGATAGCCGCTGCCATCCCACTTTTCATGGTGTGTCAGCGCAATTTCTCTGGCCATGGCCATCATCGGTGAGTCATCTCCCGACAAGATATCTGCACCTATTCTGGCGTGCGTCTTCATAATCTCCCATTCTTCCGGTTCAAACTTTCCGGGCTTTAACAGAATCTGATCGGGCACACCGATTTTACCGATATCATGCATCGGGCTGGCATTTAATAACAAGTCCAAATCATCTTCAGACATTCCTGCTGCACGGCCTAGTATCACCGAGATATAACTCATACGAATAATATGTAAACCGGTCTCATTATCTCTGTATTCTGCCGCACGCCCTAGACGTCTGACCACCTGTAACCGGCTTTCATGTAATTGCTGATGCGCCTCAACTAACTCTCGGGTACGTTCCTGAACAATTTCTTCCAGCTGTTTATTTTGCTGTCTCAGCAGCGACTGTGCCTGCCGTATCTCCATCTGGTTTCTGACTCGGGCCAGCAGCTCATTCACTACAAAAGGCTTGGTGACAAAATCACGAGCCCCCAAGTCCAGTGCTTTTTGGCGATATTCCTGCGCTTGTTGCGCCGTCAGAACCAGTACCGGCGGTAAAAACTCATCTTGCAGCGCCATCAGCGCTGCAATCAGCTCAAAACCGTCCATTACCGGCATGTTTAAATCAATTAAAAATAAATCAGCGCCGCTTTGTTTATAGATTTCGACCACGGTTGTCGGGTCTTCAATTAAAGTCACCCGGTTATATCCGCCGACCTCCAGTACCCGCTCGACCAGCTTCAGATTGGGCGCCTCATCATCAACCACAATAATATGGCCGGCTTTTAGATCTTCATTAATTAATAATTCTTGATTCACTGCTTAGTCCATCTTGGTCGTCATTATTAAAATGCAACGTCTTTATATTTTTAATAACTGTCGTACTGAGTCTAGCAACAATTTGACATTTATGGGCTTGGTTATGTATTCATTGAAGCCCGCTTTGATACCTTTTTCTCTATCGGCCGGCAAGGAATTGGCGGTGATGGCGATCACCGGGTAATCTTTTCCGAACATTTTGTGAATTTCTTCTAACACGCTGAAACCGCTCATTCCGGGCAAGTTGATATCCAGTAGCACAAGATCCGGTTTACGCTTTGCCAGAAGATCTAATCCCAGTAACGGCTCCATTGCGGTTGATAGATGCAGATTCTTTTGCCGCGAGAAAACTTGCGCCATTAAACGAATGTTTGCCGGATTATCTTCGATATACAGAATATTATAATGACCGTCTTTATTTTCCAGTGTGTCATCAGTCTTATCAGTTTCTCTGATTGATTCAATATAATCCTCATTAAGCGTATTTAACTCAACCGTAAACGTTGTACCTTCACCAAGCTGACTACGACAACTGATTCCGCCGCCCATCATCTCGATCAGATTTTTGGTAATCACAAGTCCAATTCCGGTACCTTCGACTTCCGAGTCTTCAAAACCAAAGCGAGTAAATGGCTTAAATAAATCCTTCAAATGCTCTTCAGATAACCCCTTACCGGTATCGCTAATTTCAAGGCGACAGCTTTCATCGGAAACCAGATCATAACTAATTGTAATACTCCCTTTCAGGGAATTATATTTTACCGCATTGCTCAGTAAATTTAGTATCACCTGCTTTAATCGCCGCTTATCTGCTAGGATAACAAAGTCCATCACCGCGCTGCCCATATCATGCAGCAACTTACCCGCCTCATAGACAACAATATCAATTTCATTTTCTTCGGCCAGCGGCGAGATCATCTGGATGCACTCATCAATAATTTCCGCTAGCAATACCTGCTCGATGAGTACCTGAGTCTGACCGGCTTCGATTTTAGATAAGTCCAGCACCTCATTAATTAATTCTAATAAATGCCGAGCCGCTCTTAAGAGCTCAGCGATATTATCTTTTTGCATGTCATCCTGGCTTAATGACAACTCCATTTGCAATAACTGGCCAAAGCCAATAATTGCATTCAACGGCGTTCTTAATTCATGACTCATGCTCGCTAAAAAGCGTGTCTTGGCCTTGTTGGCCTTTTCTGCCTGTTCTTTGGCATTGATCAGTTCAGCTTCAACCCGTTTACGTTCAGTAATATCTTTAAACGTAATAACAGTACCACTGACCTCACTACCATGCCGTATTGGCATACCCGCATATTCAACGGCAATGACATCACCATCGACACATTTGAAATCTGTTTCAGTCAGCCTGTTTTCTTCAGTCAGCAGAAAATCATTATCGGCCTTAAACTCAGCGGCGACTGGCAGAATCAGATCCGATACCCGCTGTCCTAATACCTCTTGCTGGTCGTATCCCAGAATCGCGCAGGCCGCCTGATTGACGAAAGTTGCCCGCCCCTGTTGATCAAGTCCAAACATGCCTTCACTCATCGAATCCAGTTGCGAACGCATCAGCTGTTCTGAATAACTCAGTTGCTCCATGATGCTTTTACGCAAGGTAATATCCCTCACCACACCTAACATATGAAGCGCTTTTCCCTGGCTGTTTTTAATCACAGTTCCACTTTCATGTAGCCAATGTACGGAGCCATCAGGCCATATTACGCGGTGCTCTAAATCATATCCTGTAGCATCGTCAATACATGCCCTGATCGATTCTTCGACATAGTCTTTATCATCTGGATGTATGGCTTTATCAAAGGCTTCATATGTGTATTCAACAGCGCCGTCTTTATAACCAAATAAAGATGCCGCTATTTCAGACCATAACACGGTATCTGTCTCAAGGTTCCAGTCCCAGGTTCCGATTCCGGCAACTTTCTGGCTCAGCGATAAACGCTGTTCGTTGATTCTTATCCGCGTAATATCTGTTCTCACCGATACATACTGATATGGTAAACCCTGCTCATCCATAAAAGGAACAATGGTTGAGTCAACCCAGTATTCTTCTCCTTGCTTATTATGGTTACAAATCACTCCGTGCCAGATATTACCGCCAGAGATAACATGCCAGATATCGTCGTAAAAACTTTGCGGGTGCATGCCGGACTTCAATAACCGGTGATTTTGTCCAATCAGTTCGTGCTCTAAGTAGCCACTGATTTCACAGAATTTATCATTGATATAAATAATATCTCCGTTTACATCGGTGATACTGACGATTGCATGCTGATCAATCGTCAGTCGCTGTTGCTCTCCCAGTAAGTGGGCTTTATTAAGCGCCTGATGCAGTTTATTTGAATGCCTTGCGTATTTAAGGCGGGAGCCAATAGCTGCCATAAAATGCTCAGGCACCACCGGTTTTACAATAAAAAACTCGCCACCAAACTTTAACGCCTCCTGTTGACGCTCGGCATTGGACTCTGATGAAAGGAAAATAATCGGCACGTAGGTATATTTATCAATCTGCCTAATCACCTGCGACAGTTCAACGCCATTGATCTCTGGCATTTCAACATCCAGCAGCACCAGATCCGGCTTAAACGCATCCATCACATCAAGACATTGCATCGGCTCACTTAAACGCCTGACTTCGATACCCTGCTGCTCCAGCAATATCGAGTGGTACTCCATCGTCACGGTATCATCATCGACGACCAGAACCCGATAGGAGTCCGCATTAACTGATTGAATCATGTCCGCTATCGACGCAAGCAATGCAGAACGATCCAGCGGTTTGCTCAGACACTGCGAGCAGCCTTGCCTGATAGCCAACAAACGTTGCTTAATATCAGTATGCGTAGACACGCCGATTATTGCCAGTCCTTCTGTACTCAGCGCAGACAGAGACAGCTGATTGCTTTGAATAAAATCGTAATCGACGATCAGGACATCAGGCCTGCTGTTTTGTATACCCTGCTTCAGAGACTCAATAGTTTCAAACCCAGAGAATTGATAGGGTTGCCCCTGCAACAGAGAAGCAATATCAGCCGCCTCGTTAGCATCCAAAGCATAGATACTAGGCATTTTATTTAATGGAAGATTAACCATATTTACAAATCAATTTAAGCATACCAATTAAAAAAGAAGGCAGAAGCACTGTTTATTAAACTTTAATAGTAGGATAGCAGATAAATGTGAGTATTTACCGTAAAACAAAATTCACAAAATTACTACAATGTACAAATTCATCAGCTATATTTAGATTACTAGTGACTCACCAATAAATAAAATGACACTGCTCTGATATGCACCATATTTTAATATTAAATACCAAAGGCGGCTGCGGAAAGACCACAATTTCCGTCAACATTGCCAGCTTCTTTGCCTGCTGGGGAGTACCGGTTGCGTTAGCCGATTATGACAAACAGCACTCCAGCACAGACTGGCTGCGTTTGCGCCCAAAAGACAAACCCAGAATAATTTCCGTTGCCGCCTGGCAAGAAGATTATCACATACCCGATGAAGCCGATTATGTGATAATGGATACACCCGCAGGCATGGATTCTGAAAATATGCTGTCCTTGCTTAAACAGGCCGATACCATTTTGATTCCTATCCTGCCCTCACCTCTGGATATTCGTGCAGCAGGGCGTTTAATACATGACATCATGCAAGACTATAACAAACTGCCGAACAAACCCAGAATCGGTATTATTGCCAACCGAGTTCGCAGACAAACAAAAATTTATGATTCTCTGAAACGATTTATTCAAAAACTTGATATCGACTTCATTGCTTCATTACGCGACACCCAGAATTATATAACCACTACCGATGTTGGCATCAGTTTATTTGAACTACCTAACTGGCAAAAAAAGAAAGACCTGACAGGCTGGTGCCAGCTCATAAACTGGATCAATCACAACCAAATATTTGAAGCTCCAACCCTGGAAGACACCGCTTAAAAACCCAGACCATCAAAGCCACTTTTGCTGTCTAACATCAAGCCCCTGAACCTTAATCACACCCTCGAATAAATCCAGCGTAATTCTGCGTGAAACACTACCACCCAATGCTTCATGAGATATTTTAAACCCATGTTTAGCAAGCAACTGATATGCTAGCCTTAAGTTTTGTTTTCCTATACTTTTTTCATCCGTTGGCACTACCTCGCCAAACATATCGCCAGCACCATAAACACCGACTGCCATTTGCTCTGGCGTCAAACCAAAATCACTCAGACTTTCCATGAACATTTGAATCGCTTCTTCACCATAACTGCCATCTAATTGTGCTTGCGGTTGTATTTGTGTGCCACCAGGCCGGTGCGGTAATTTATAATGACACATGCCCCCGACTTTACTGTTGCTATCCCACATCGTGATAGCAACGCAGGACCCCAGTAATGTTTTTATATAACGGTGTTCATTACCAAAATAAAACTCTCCTGGCAGTAAGACAATTTCAGGCATAACAACTCATTTCTCAAGCCTGTAAACAGACGGTTTAACCATGACAAGTTTCTTTGTTACAGTGTTTAATGTTTCAGAATGACCAATGATCAGATACCCCCCAGGATACAGCCGCGTGATAAGCTGATCGATCAGTTTAACTTTTGTATCATGATCAAAATAGATCATAACATTTCTCAACATTATCAGGTCAAACTTATCCACATCTGGCATATTGCCATTTAAGTTCATGTGCTTGAATTTAATCTGGCTAAGCAGTTTTTTATCAATCAGCATCACACCTTTTTGTGAGCGAACACCTTTTAAACAATATTTAAGCAGCAAATCCCGAGGAATTTTATCGGCCTCCTGCAGTGAATAAGTTGCTAACTGAGCCGTTTGTAACATCCGCGAACTGATGTCCGTAGCCAACATTTCCCAGCGACCCGAACCCAGCTTGTTGTCCAGCACCATAGCCAGAGAATATGGCTCAGCCCCGTTTGAGCAGGCCGCACTCCAGCAGCGAAAACGGCTACCCCTGAATGAGCGTAGAATATCATCCTCTAAATACTCAAAATGTTTAGGCTCTCTGAAAAAATACGTTTCATTGGTTGTTAACAAATCAATTAACAGTTGTTTTTCAGTGGAGTACTCGGGCTTATGAACCAGATCGAAATAGTCGTTAAAACGACTAAAACCATAATGTCGCAATCGTTTAGTCAAGCGGTTATTAACCAGTTGTTTTTTAGAATCAGCCATACTAATACCGGCCTGATCAAATATAAAACTCTGGAATTTCTTAAACTCTTTATCTGTTATGTCAAACGCTTTCATCAAAGCACCGAGGAGAGCAATAAAGCATCATAATTCACTAGTCTGCTTCTGCAGCCGCCACGTCATTTATAACAGATAACTCTTCTATAGAAAGCACATGATCAATATTTAATAGCACCACAAATTTTTCAGCTACTTTACCCATTCCTTGAATAAAGTCTGTTCGGATTTTTGCACCGAAGTTTGGCGCGGCCTCAATATTCTCAGGCACTATATCGATCACTTCATTAACCGCATCAACCACTATACCAATTTCAATACTTTCTTCTTCATGCACTATCTCAATAATGACAACACATGTTCTTTTACCAACCTCAGTAGTTTTTTTACCAAGGCGCAATGACAAATCAACCACTGGAACCACGCTGCCCCGCAAGTTAATTACCCCGCGAATAAAATCCGGCATCATCGGCACCGTCGTCGGCTCATGGTATTCGAGAATTTCTTTAATCACCAGGATACTGACGCCGTAATTTTCCCCACCCAATACAAAAGTAAGGTACTGATTGGCATCGCCTGCTGCACTGTCATCGTGAGATGTTTCCACTGTCGTAATATCTTTCATAACTTTATCCGCCCTATTGATTAACTAAAGCGCTCAAAGTCAGAATCGTTACCGGACTTGCTAGCAGACGGTTTTGTCGGAACTCCTTTTTTCTGGCCAGTCACAGGCTGTACTGCTTTGTCACTTACAGCGCTGGTATCACCATCACTTACTTTAAAAAAGCTCACCACATTCTGTAACTGTACAGCCTGTGAACTAAGCTCTTCAGAGGTTGCCGCCAGCTCTTCAGATGCTGCGGCATTTGTCTGCGCTACTTTATCTAACTGTGACACTGCGGTGTTAACCTGGCCGACACCTGCTGCCTGCTCTTCAGAGGCCGCAGTAATTTCCTGTACTAGATCTGCTGTCTTTTGAATCCCCGGAACTATCTGACTTAACAATGTGCCGGCTTTTTCTGCTATTGTCACACTGCTACTGGCCAGCTCCGATATTTCCTGGGCTGAATCCTGACTACGTTCTGCCAGTTTACGAACTTCTGCCGCCACCACTGCAAAACCTTTACCGTGCTCACCCGCTCGCGCTGCTTCAATCGCCGCATTTAATGCTAACAAATTGGTTTTATATGCAATATCTTCAATAATATTAATTTTCTCTGCAATATTCTTCATTGCAATAACCGTTTCTTCTACTGCTGAACCACCTTCCTGCGCTTCCTTTGATGCTTTGCTGGCTACTGAATCGGTTGTTTTTGCGTTATCTGCATTTTGATTAATAGAAGCACCCATTTGTTCTAATGACGCACTGGTTTCTTCAATAGATGCGGCTTGCTCTGTTGCTCCCTGGCTTAATGTCTGCGCCGTCGCACTAATTTCTTCTGAACCCGATGAAATATTATCAACCGAACTACTGACCTCTAACATTACATTCTGAATTTTTTCGATAAAGCCGTTAAACGCCCTGGCTGTTTCTCCAATTTCATCGGTTCCAAAATCTGGCAAACGTTGTGTCAGGTCGCCCTCACCCTGATCAAGATCACTTGCCGCTGCCCGCATCATATTCATTGGCGTAGTAATCGAACGGACTGCTAAAAACCCACTAACTCCACCAACAATTAAAACCACGATACTGATAACTAATATCGTGATAATTGCAGTCTCTTCATGTGAAAGAACCGTCCCAGCTGCCTCTGCTGTGAATTTTTCCAACTCATCCAGCAAGACACCAAACTCTTTATTCAATTTATCTTCTTCAGCTTCAATCTTTTCTTCTGCGGCACGCGCTTCTGCAAGCAAGCCTTTGCGTAACTCATCGACTACTATAAGCACATGCTTGTCCACACTGCTATGCTGCTCACCTATAGACTTAAAGCTTTCACTAACATGCTGAAATTCTTTTAACAACTTATCCGAGTCTGCCTGTTCGATTGCCGCTGTTACCACCTTTTCTGCCGCTTTCAGTTCTGCCTCGACTTTAGCCATCATTGCCTCAAACTCTTTTTCAAGCTCTTCAAATTTTTCGGCGGCATGAGCACTGGCCGACATCACTTCGCCATACCGGATCATCCTTTCAAAAATAACAGTTTGTTGAAGCTGATACTGTGTTAATAACGAGACTGATTTAGTCAGCGGTATATCGTTATTCACAACACCTTTAAGCTCATTCCCAATACTCCCCATAGAAGAGATGGCCAGCACGCCCAGTATTAAAATACCGCTCATGAGCACGCCAACACCCATATATATTCGGGCACCTACTTTCATATTTTTTATTAATGACATTTTAATCTCCAGGTCCTTTATCTGCTCATCATCGTACGGCCATGCAATGGCTGAATAATGCGCGCATTATCTTCAACTAAATTTCTGAATGCTTTTACTTGTTTCGGTGAAATCTGTATCGGGTTTTGAAGAACAAACCAGTTCACACCTTCAGAGCAAGGCGGGGTGGTTAATGAGCCATTATAGTGATAATAAGACTTATCAGATGGCAGTAATGATGAAGCATTTATAGTGATACTGCCATAGGTGTTCACATTGCCGACACTGGAAGGCAAATGATCCCAGGCCTTTTGTAAATTATAATTTGTAACGCCACGATTTATCATTACACCCACCACTGCCAGGCGGCCATCAGTAGCCTGATGCACCAGATGCATTTCCATTGGACTCGCTCTGCCAGCTATTTTATGTTCACTGGGCGCGTGAAAATGAAATTGTATTAAGTTATATCGCTTACCACCTGCCAGCAGATAACTGTTGCCGCTGTAGTTTACCTGAATGGTGTGTCCGTTATTAATGATAGCCAGTGAACTGGGCGAATAATGGAACTCAAGCTTATCCAGACCCCGGTTAACTGCCTCACGAATATCCACCGGTGACTGATTCTGACCAGCCTTGCAGGTATGATAATCCTCACTCATATCCCCCCAGGCATTAGGGCCATTGTCATTACCATATCCCCAATGCGCATTACCATGAGAAGATTTATTTGTTTTAGTAGCATGCTTTTCAGCGCCACCACTCTGGCTGGCGATTGCATGAGACATAGTCAAACCGATTGTCGCGGCCAGTATTGAAACTGTCATTGTTTTAAATATTTCCATTCTTCACTTCCCCTTATTTAATGTTGTGTTAGCTGTAATTCATGCTTTGAGTTTGAACTCAGCACAGCACTATTTTCCTGATTAGCAGTACGGGAGACTAGCGCAGGCACATCTAAAATAACCGCCACCTCACCCGAACCTAATATGGTCGAGCCACCAATTCCCGATAAGTTACTAAATATCTTGCCCAACGGTTTGATAACTGTCTGAAATTCACCCAGCAACTCATCAACTACAATCCCGGCTTTTTTTCTGGCATATTGCACAACCACGATATTTTCCCGGTTTACCGAAGCCGTTGAATGGTGGAACATTTCTCTAAGACGGATAAATGGCAGTACTTCACCCCGAAGATTAATATAATCATGTTCCATAGAGGCCTTTCTCTCCTCTTCTGTCAATTCAACACACTCAATTACAGAATCCAGCGGGATGACATATGATGCCTTCTCCACCCCAACCAGAAATCCGTCAATTATTGCCAGCGTCAATGGCAAGCGTATTCTGATGGTTGTACCCAGTCCCATTTGGCTTTCAACATCAATGCTTCCGCGTAAAGATTCAATATTTCTCCTGACAACATCCATGCCTACGCCGCGTCCTGAAATATTTGTAATTTCTTTTGCGGTAGATAATCCAGCCTCAAATATCAGTCGATATATTTCTGCATCTGTAAGCGTTACACCTTGTTTAACAAGGCCTTTTTCCAGCGCTTTATTAAGCAGCTTATCTTTATCCAGTCCGCGACCATCATCGGTTACTTCTATAACAATACTACCGGAATCATGATAGGCACTGAGAGATAACTTTCCGACAACAGGTTTTAAACTGCGCTGCCTCTCATCCGAACTCTCAATGCCATGGTCCATTGAATTTCTAACCAGATGCATTAAAGGGTCAGAAATTTTCTCTACCACTGTTTTATCCAGCTCTGTATCGGCGCCATTTATTGTCAGCTCAATATCTTTTCCAAGCTCAAGACTGACATCCCGCACAACCCGTTGAAAACGATTAAAGGTATCACCAATCTGAACCATTCGTAAACGCAATGCGCTGTCACGGATTTCTTCTACCAGTCGTGAGGTAATAGAGTTGGCTTCCATCAACTCTGAGTTTTCACTTTTTTCTGCCAGCAAGAAAGAGCTTGAATTGGCAATCACCAGCTCCCCTACCAGATTGATAAGCTCATCCAGTTTTACCGCATCTACTCTGACAGACTTTGACTCAGATTTTTTCTTATTGCGAACCACCTGTTGCTTTTCAACAGCAGCGGTGACCACTTGCTGTTCAACCACACCAGAATCAACCAGTATCTCACCTAAAGGCTGCTCACCACCGGAGTTGGAAATAGCCTGCTGATCATTCAGTACTTTATTCAGCTCTTTTCTGGTTAATACTTTCGTCTTAAGCAGAATTTCACCCAGCATTGAGTCTTCTTCTGGTAATTCCTGTATTAAACTAATGTATTCGCCGATCAAACTATTCGGCGGTAAAATTCTAATCTGGCAATCATCTTTAACAAAATCAAATACTGACTCGATAGATTCTTTACTTTCCTCTGTTTCAAAACCTATTTCAAATCCCAGATAACAGTCTTCAGGATCGATCTCATGCAACAACGGTACGTTATCAAGCAGTGTTGAAATTGAGACGATATTACCTATCCGCTGTAGGTAACGAATAAATGACTGCGGGTCCATTCCACCTTTTAACACGTCAGGGCCAAATCTTAATGAAATATGCCAGTTATCATTACTCACGCTAAGACTTTCATCTCGCGAAATTTCCTTAATAACTGACGGCGCCGGCTCGGCGTCATTGCTTGAATTATTTCTTGTTTGCCCCATACACGATTCAAGCTGTACGATCAGCGACTCACTGATCACCAGTAAATCTCCGGGCACTGAGTCGTCGTTCTCAACCACATAATTGACCAGCTCGGCCATATGGTCTCCCGACTTTAACAAGACCGCGATAATCTCGTCATTAATAACGATCTCCCGGTCACGAATCTTATCCAGCAAACTTTCGGCAACGTGAGTAAAGGACACTACATCATCAAACCCAAATACTCCTGCCGTGCCTTTTATGGTATGAGCCGCACGAAAAACAGCGCTCACTGCATCCATATCATCAGGCTCGCTTTCAAGATGTAACAGCGCCTGTTCCATATCTTCGAGCAACTCTTCGGCTTCTACCTGAAAGCCTTGTTTGGCCGCATCCATTTCATCACTCATAAGACATACTCCTTCTGATATTTATACTCGAGAGTTTATTTCTCAATCACTATTGGATCACCAAAATATGTGGTCATATCAAATAAATCCAGCAATGAAACCACGGCCGAGCTATGCGCTGTAAAGTTCACGACCTTGTTATCTCTGGCTGCATTTTTTTTCAGCGAAACCATCAACTGAATTCCGGCAGTGTCTATTTCAGTCACATTATTAAGACTGACATTAATACAATTAGCTGCAGACAAAGACGACTCAAAAAGCTCTTTTAATTCTCCCGCCTCATATATTGTCATATCGGCCGGAATCTGAATGTCGATCTGTTGATTACCCATCTCAATCACTACCTATCCATTTATGGCATAATTAGTTTCGATACTGCCGCCAGCATCTGATCCGGTTTAAATGGCTTAACCACCCAGGCTTTCACGCCTGCCGCCTTACCTCTTTCTTTCATGTCACCGCCGGATTCGGTTGTCAGCATGATCACGGGGGTAAATTTATAATTAGGCAGCTTCTTCATTTCTGTAACAAATGTAAGACCATCCATCACCGGCATATTCACATCACTGACAACCAGATTGATCTTGGTACCATCAAGTTTACTCAGCGCCTGTTTGCCATCACCCGCTTCTATCACATCGTATCCCGCACCTCTTAATGCGATAGCGACAACCTGCCGTAAAGAAGACGAATCATCTACTATTAAAATTGTTGCCATTCTTTATTCCCCTTTCTCCATTTAATAGCAATTTAAAAAAACGTTATTTCTTCATCTGCATTTACTGACACAGCGTTTTTACCTTCATGATTTCTGTGTTGTTCTTCAGTGGTGTAATGATGTTTCATGCTTTCAACCCACTCATCCACATCAACCTGATTTACAGCCTGTCCGCTTTCCAAGCGGCTAATAAAAGTATCTACTTCCTGCTTAAAGTCTTTCTGGTTTTGAACAAGAGCAGCCGTTATCTGACTAACCCGATCCTGAAACTGAAGATTAACCAGTACCCCGGAAATATCATTCTGAACTTCGGAAGTTTTATTTTTCAGCACTTCTTCATTACGACTTAATTCTTTTAAAACATCATGCAGTCTAGTCATAACTTTACTGATCACATCACGGCTATTTTCCAGCGCCACTTCATCCCTTTGTACAGAATCAGATGCCACTGATACCACACCAAAAATACTGTCTCTGACTTTCGTCACACCATCATTTATTCGTTTACCAGTTTCAGCTGACATGGCCGACAAATTCCTAACCTCGTCGGCCACAACCGCAAAGCCACGGCCACTTTCTCCTGCACGGGCTGCTTCTATAGCGGCATTTAGCGCCAAAAGATTAGTCTGGTTTGCAAGTTTGCTTACCTCTTCAGCCATTTTGTCCAGCTCTTCCATGTAACCACTCAGTGACTGAATCTTTTCAAGCATTTCTGTTTTAGCTGTCGCAGCTTCCTGCAACACTGTTAATACAGTGCTCAGCTGGATCTCACTCATCTGCACGACATTACCCACATCATCATCACTATTGCCTGCAACCAGTGAGAGCGTATCATTCAGATCGACCACAATGGATGCAAACTGTTCAGTGACACCATTAATCGACACTTCTATTTGCTGCTGAACAGTTTCTTGCTGTGCAATCCAGACCGGTACAATCCTTTGACTTAATTCATGGACCCAGTCTTTTTTGGGCAGATCTTGTACCTGCTTATTATCATTCGCGTGAATTTCTTTTTTCTGCTTATCAATGACTGCATATTGCAGATTCAAGCTGACGACTGAAATAACTACGAGCAAAATAATCAGGCCTGTCGAAATAAAACCGCTAGTATAAATAGCAGTCACACTGATAATCAGCAACACAATAGACAACAGGTACTTTCTCAATATATCCATTCTTTTATGATCTTTCTGTATGAACAAACAGCTCAAATATCCAATCGACAGCCTTGAGTATAGACCGTGTTATTTGCGTTTTGCATGAATTTGGCGGTGAAATCAAAACTGTAACAGATATGTAACAATTTCTTATTAACTTTGGGGTTATTTCAACACTAAATCAGAATTAGCACCTACTTTTACTACTATTTTAATCCTGCATGGTAATAATCCATGATTTTTTTAGGCATCTCCTCCAGCCCCAGCTCCAAATCAACAGCACCTTTTTTTACCGCTTCTTTTGGCATACCATAGACGACACAGCTTTTTTCGTTTTCTGCCAGTGTATAACTGCCCGCATTTCTCATCTCCAACATACCCGAGGCACCATCATCACCCATTCCCGTCATAATAATACCCATCGCATTTTTTCCGGCATACTGTGCAACCGATCTGAACAAAACATCCACCGAAGGTTTATGTCGACTGACCAAAGGCCCGTCCTGAATATTAATTTTATAAATAGCACCACTGCGTTTGATCATCATGTGTTTATCACCCGGTGCTATATAAACATAGCCAGCCAGCACTGATTCTCCATCGACCGCCTCTTTAACGGTGACCTCGCAAAGCGTATTCAGCCTCGCTGCAAAGGCTGCAGTAAAAGCACCAGGCATATGCTGCACCACAACTATAGCCGGTGCTACTCTAGGTAAACAGGTGAGGAGTTTTTCAAGTGCCGTTGTACCGCCTGTCGAGGTACCAATCGCGATTATGCGCTCTGTTGTTCTTGCCATTGCCGAGGTAACAGGTGCCTTAAGCATGGCATCGGCACTAAGCTTTGCCCTGACCTCGGCAACAGGCACCGTTTTAGCGCCTGAAGCTCTCTTTAATTTAGCCCTTGATGCCGCTCTAATAGCGTTCGCAATTTCTTTTGCCGACTCCTCAAGGAAGCCTTTGACGCCCATTTTTGGTTTGGTCACAATCTCTACCGCACCTGCAGACATTGCCTGCATCGTGGTCTCTGCACCTTTCTCAGTTAATGTTGAACACATGACGACCGGAGTTGGCTGTTGTTGCATGATCTGCTTGAGAAAAGTAATGCCGTCCATACGCGGCATTTCGACATCTAGCACAATCACATCCGGCCATTGTTTTTCCATATACTTGATGGCAAATAATGGATCCTGTGCTGCTGCACAAACCTCCATATCCGGCTGCGCTGAGACTATTTCTGTCAGCATTTTACGAACTACGGCAGAGTCATCCACTAAAAGAACTTTGATTTTTTCCATTCTGTACTGACTATCCCGTCTAATAATTATTTTCTTAGATAGTTATAGCTTTGTTTTTACGAACTACCAAGTTTTATCAATTACATTGTTTATATCTAGCACAAATTACACGCTAGCTGTTTTTTACCCTGTCCCAGAGCAGAATTAATTGCTGCTCGCTCATCTCAGATACATCCTTGCCCTGCTCTCTGCATAACACCTCTACTTGCCTGTAACGACTTTCAAATTTATTAGTGGCTCTGCGTAGTGCATTTTCTGCATCAAAATGTAGGTGTCTTGATAAATTAACAACAGAAAATAATAAGTCTCCGATCTCCTCTTCAATATTTACCTGATTATTATTAATATGCGCTTCTCTGACCTCTGCTAGCTCTTCTTCAATTTTTCTATAAACCGGCTCGATTTGCTGCCAGTCAAAACCCTCTTTAGCAACCTTTGCTTGCATTTTTTGCGCTACTTTCAGAGCTGGCAGGGCTTTACTTAAGCCATCGAGTGAACTTTCTGTACTTTTATTTTCAGCCTGTCTCTCCTGCTTTTTGTTATTTTCCCAGGCATTTTTAAATTCAGCTTCATTTTCAAACACAGCATCTGAAAACACATGCGGATGGCGACGTGTCATTTTCTCAACTATAGCCGTGACCACATCCGAAAAATCAAAACTGCCTTCTTCTTCTGCAAGCTGGCAATAAAAGACCACCTGAAACAAAAGATCACCAAGCTCCGTTTTAAGCTCGTTTTTGTCACCTTTATCAATCGCCTCGGCCACTTCATAAACCTCTTCGATGGTATAGGGCACTATCGATTTAAAATCTTGTTTTAAGTCCCAGGGACAACCTGTTCCCGGTGTTCTCAAGGATTTCATCAATTCCAGCAATTTCTCGATTTTCATTTCATCACCTGATATTTCACTGCGCTAGCTAATTCACACAACAACACTCTAACACTATTTTTAAGGCAAAAAAAAACGCCCAACAGGGCGTTTTTTTGATCTGCCGAATCACTTAAAAGCTGATTCGAATACCCAGATGCATCGCATCATCCAGATCAAACTCATTTGCAAGCTCATCTTTAAAGGTCATTACCCTGTAGCCAATATAGGCACGAGCATTCGGCGAGACTTCTGCTTCTATATCAAAGCGCGCTTCAGAGAATCCTTCCGCATCACCAAAACCGGTGATAGAGGGCACACTATAACCTTCAAATAACAAAGCTACCGGCGTTGAAGACGGGAATACATACCTGACTAGGCCGCCGATTCCCATACCACCACCCTGCACGTTAGCCAGACCGAGATCTGCTACATAGGCTTTAACACCAACGCCAAACTGCAACGCCCTTTTACCACCAGCGCCATTTGCACTAACCAGCAATGAAGCTGACACCATAATGTCGTCATTATTATTAAAATAATAACTCCAGCCGATATCTGAGCCGCCATAACCAAAGCTGGATGACTTATACAGATAAAATATTTCTGCCGTGTCTTCGCCGATACGGACATCGAAACCTGTGGCATTTGCCTGCAAGCTGCCAAGCATTAAACATACTGCCAACAACCACTTACTATAACTTAAACGCATCTTAACCTTACCCCATAAAAAATGCTGAACCTGCTGGCATTATAGCGCAGAATTCAGCATTAGTTAGTCAATATCTTTAATTCGTGAGCTGTTACACAGTCTGGTAGTACAGGTTTTGTGGATGATTTGCCTGCGCAAAGAAGAACCAGCGCTCAAAAATCAGACCAACAAACTGCACAACAAATGCAACTACCAGTAAAAATGAGTCAGCTGAACCAAAACCTGCTAGCAATAAAATCACAGGAACTGGGAAAACCAGCAGCATGAAAATATATTTAATCGATTTTAAGAACTTCGCTGTCTTGCCATGAAAATACTCACGCGTGTTATACGAACCACCCTGCATACCCATTGCTTTTTGCTGAATCTTGTTATGACGCACACCCAGTGCAGACTTCATAGAAGATTTATATTTAATACGTGAGTTACGATATAAGGTTGCCGCACGTGTAAACAAAACCACAACTGTCAGTACAACTGCCCACAGACTAAAGAATTTGGTCATTTCCGGTGCATTGTAAAAAGTACTGAACGCCGCAGCCATGGTGAAACCTGAAGCCGTACCAAACAGTGCATAGTTAATCACCGTTAATGGCGTCGCCCATTCCTGCAGAAACTTGATACAGGCGTAGATCATGCCAGTACAGATAAACAGAACGAACGATGCAATCATCGCCAGACTGCCTGAAACAATCAGACTGTAGCTGAAGTGGTTACCCACAGAGTCACTGTAGATAATGCCATCTAATCCAAATAAATGAATAACACCGTAAATAAAAATCATCAGCATCATAAATGGCAGCGCGATAACTTCACGTGATAACCATGAAGTACGCCACATGCTTGCCGCACGCCATGCACGCTCAGGGTGACCTAAGTGAAAGACTGAAGCGATCAGCCCAGCAACTAAAAAGATTAACGCCAACACACTACCTATACCGAAGAAATTAGTGTCTGACATTGAAGGCAATAAGTTCAGTTCAGTGTAAGCCTGAGCTGAAAACAATGCCAAAAATAAACCCTGACCAGTACCGATCAAAGTCGTTAAAAATACTACCGAAAACGCAGGATGCATAGCATTACTCCTGAGATTAAAAATTATGTCAGATTTAAACCTGACCTGTATTTTTTAGCTTTTTCATTCTCATTATTATGAGATTTAAAATGAGGGGAGAAATTTTTCAACCTCTTCCTCTCACCCTAGCCATCTCCCCAAGGAGAGGGAAGTCAATCAAAAGCTAAAACTTAAAACTGTTCATCAACTTTCCAGACCGAAGGATCAACTCTCAAGAAACGAGAGATTTTGTGTGCTGGGTAGGCGCGGTGCAGTTTTTAAAGCGGAGCGTACAAGTTAGTACGTGAGCATTTAAAAACTGTGCCGCAACACCCCCAGCGCGCAAAAGATCCGTTTCGACTACCAGGAAGTAGAGTCGTCCAGCGTCGGCGCATCAACCGGCTCAACAGAATGTTCTTTGTTGAGTGGATTATCTGCACGCTGCAATTCATCTTCATGATAATGCAGCTTGGTCTTGCGACGTGGCAAATAATGGTTCGATGGATTCGTACCCCACTCTGGCATCAACTGGTAACCCGCGTTTTCGCGAATCGCAATCGACACTTCTGATTCTGAATCATGTACATCACCAAACAGACGTGCGCTGGTTGGGCATGACATAACACAGGCTGGTTTACGCTCATTCTCTGGTAACGATTCATCGTAAATACGATCAACACATAAAGTACATTTTTTCATGACTTTCTGATGTTCGTCGAATTCACGCGCACCGTATGGGCAAGCCCATGAACAATACTTACAACCGATACATTTGTCGTAATTTACCAGTACGATACCGTCTTCTTCACGTTTGAAGCTGGCACCTGTTGGGCAAACCGGAACGCAAGGTGCATCTTCACAATGCAGACAAGATTTAGGAAAATGCAGTGTTTCCGTTTTAGGGAACTCACCAATTTCATAAGTCTGTACACGGTTAAAGAAAGTACCGGTCGGGTCTTTGCTGTATGGATTGTCATCTGACATCGCACCGGCCGGGCCTGAAGTGTTCCACTCTTTACAAGACGTAACACAGGCGTGACAACCGACACAAACATTTAAGTCAATAACAAGGGCTAACTGAGTCATTATTACTTAGCTCCTTTTTTTGTGAATTTGCCGGCAAAATAACCTAACCATGAACGACGCTGTTCCATGCCCGGGAATACCGGCATGGTGTCGAAAGTCGGGAAGGTTACTTTTTCTTCGTCATCTTCAGCTTTATAAACACGTACACGCACATCGTACCAACCTGCCTGACCGGTAATCGGATCAGAGTTTGATATATGCTCGCCACACTCATTTTTTGGCAGTTCTTCTGAGATCAGGTGATTCAGCAAGAAACCTTTATTGGATTCATTGGCTGTCTTATCCAGATTCCATGCACCGCTGGCCTTACCCACTGCATTCCAGGTCCAGATCGTACCCGGCTCTACCGCTTCCGAGTAACGTGCCATACAACGCACTTTGCCGTGCATTGATTCAGCCCACATCCAGCCACCGTCTTCAATCCCCTGCGCTTGCGCCGTTGAAGGATGAATGTGCATGTAGTTATGCGAATGAATCTGACGTAACCAGGCATTCTGCGAATCCCACGAGTGGTACATCGCCATTGGACGCTGAGTCAATGCGTTTAACGGATATTTATGTTTATCCGTTAACTGCGACTCTAAGGTCTCGCTGTAGAATGGTAACGGATCAAAGTGTTCTCTGACGCGTTCTTTCAAATGCTCTGGTGGTTGTTTACCAGCACGCTTGCCTTCTGCCGCTAAGCGGAAACCTTGCAGTACTTCTGAATAAATATGAATATTTATTGGCTCTGCAAAACGCGTTAAACGGTGATCCTGTGCCCAGGTTAAATAACCTTTATTCCAGTTACGCATGTACTGGTAAGACTTCGGCAGGTGATGATGATAAACGCAGTCATTCTTCTCATACATTTCCCACTGATTAGGATTCGGCTCACCCTTCATAAATTTCTCGCCGCCTTTACCACGCCAGCCAGATAAGAAACCGATACCGGAACCCGGCTCTGTTTCAAAATTCACAATGAAGTCAGGGTAGTCACGGAATTTACGTGACCCGTCTTTGTTAGTGAACGCCGGTAAACCTAAACGTGAACCCAGCTCAATAATCACTTCCTGGAACGGCTTGCAGTCACCTTTTGGTGGCACAACCGGTATACGAACCGAATCAACCGGACCTTCAAATTCTGAAATTGGACGATCCAGCATCGACATTACATCGTGACGCTCTAAATAAGTTGTATCCGGTAATACCAGATCAGCAAACGCAACCGTTTCTGACTGGAATGCATCGGCAACGATTAAGAATGGAATCTTGAATTCACCATTCTCATCTTTGTCGTTCAGCATCTTACGCACTTCAGAAGTGTTCATGCTTGAGTTCCAAGCCATGTTCGCCATGAAGATTAATAAGGTATCAATTTTGTACGGGTCGCCGCGCCATGCATTGGTGATCGCATTGTGCATTAAGCCGTGTGCTGATAACGGAAATTCCCAAGAGAAGGCTTTATCGATACGAACCGGATTAGCATTTTCATCAACAAACAAATCATCAGGATTTGCAGGCCAGCCTAATGGCATACCATTTAATGGTGTGTTTGGCTGAACATCTTCCGGACCTTTCGGGTTTTTCGCGCAAGGTGGAATTGGACGCGGGAACGGCGCTTTATGACGGAAACCACCCGGACGATCAATCGTACCTAATAATGTCATCAGGATAGATAAGGCACGGATAGTTTGGAAACCATTTGAGTGTGCCGCCAGACCACGCATTGCATGGAAAGAAACTGGGTTACCGGTTACCGTGTCATGGTCATTACCCCAGACATCCGTCCAGGCAATTGGCAGTTCGATTTTTTCATCACGCGCCACAATACCCATTTCATGAGCAAGACGTTTGATGGTTTCAGCAGGAATACCAGTAATAGATGAAGCCCACTCAGGTGTATACTCTTCAACACGCTCTTTTAACAATTGCAGTGAAGATTTAACCTTAGTGCCATTTTCCAACGTGTAAGCACCAAACAGGAATGGATCGGCGCCTTTAGTATGAGTGATAACCGGCTCATTCTTATTACGATCCCACCACAGTTTATTCTCTGGATCGAAACAACCTTTTTCACCCACTTCAACATCTTTGTTACGCACAAACATACCAAAGTCATCACTGCTCTCGTCCTGATTAACCAGCTCAGCGGCATTGGTGTACTGCACCAGGAACTCGCGGTCATACAGACCCTGTGTAATCAGCTCGTTAGTGATGGCTAATAATAACGCACCATCGGTACCCGGCTTGATCGGAACCCATTCATCGGCAATCGCGGAATAGCCAGTACGCACAGGGTTAACAGAGATAAAGCGGCCACCGTTACGTTTGAATTTAGACAGCGCAATTTTCATCGGGTTGGAGTGATGATCTTCCGCCGTACCCAACATAATGAACAAGCGTGAACGCTCAAGATCAGGACCACCGAACTCCCAGAAAGAACCACCGATGGTGTAGATCATGCCGGTTGCCATGTTCACCGAACAGAAACCACCGTGTGCCGCGTAGTTAGGTGTTCCGAACTGCTTGGCAAACATACCGGTAAGAGCCTGCATCTGGTCACGCCCCGTGAACAATGCAAATTTCTTCGGATCTGTGCCGCGCAAGTGACGCAGGCGTTCTTCCATTACCTCGAAAGCGCGATCCCAGCTGATTTCTTCAAAGTCGCCGGTACCACGTTCCGCGCCTTCGCGACGCATCAGAGGCTTGGTCAGACGAGCCGGTGAATACTGCTTCATGATGCCCGAAGCACCTTTCGCACAGATTACACCTTTGTTTAATGGATGATCCGGATTACCCTGGATATAACGAACTTCGTTATCTCGCAACGTAACGCGGATACCACAACGACAGGCACACATATAACAGGTTGTATTTTTAACCTCTGTGCGACCATCACCAGCATTTGCAGTTGTCGTATTCATATAATATCAATACCTATTGGGTCTTAATTTAGGGGGGCGAACCGGCCACCTCGCCGTTCTCGACAAGCCAGCCAGAACTGGTAGCTGCAATAAAGAGAGTATTGAGTATAGTCAAACTATACAAAAAGCCCGCTCTAGAGCCCGCCTCTACCAGTTAAATTCTAATAAAAATCAATTATTTCAGACGAGCGTAAAAACCCAGACTAAAAAATTCAGCGCTGCAGTTTGCCTATATCATCAGCAACTCGCAAGATAGAATTTTTAATCAAGCGATAAGTAGTATTTATCTATATAAGAATTTATTAATTTTAGTGCATTAGAATATGCGCATTCTATTAAATTGCGATAAAATTGAAATAAATCAATCTGCAAACAATCAATAAGTCTATACTCTTTGCAATCACTCAGATCGATGCTCGCATCAGGATCACTATGAATCAGCTCACTGATAAATTTGGACGCACCATCGAATACCTGAGGCTCTCCGTCACCGATCGCTGCGACCTGCGCTGTACTTACTGTATGCCCAAAGGCTTCAATGACTATGAAGACGCTGAAAACTCCCTGACTAATACTGAAATTGAGCGCGTCGTTAAAGCCTTTACCGAACTCGGCACCAAACGAATACGCCTGACAGGCGGTGAACCCCTGATACGAAAAGGTATTGCCGAACTGGCACACAATCTCGCCGCATTACCCGGCCTGGAAGACCTCTCACTCAGCACCAACGCAACCCGCATGAGCAAATATGCTGACGACTTAAAAGCCAGCGGTATCCAGCGACTCAATGTCAGCCTCGACACATTAGATGCCGACAAATTTAAACGCCTGACCGGTGGCAAACTCTCCAAAGTCATTGATGGCTTAATGGCCGCCAAAGCAGCCGGCTTCAAACCCATTAAAATCAATATGGTGGTAATGAAAGGCGAAAACGATATGGACGCTGAAGAGATACTCAGCTTCTGCATCGAACACGGATTTACCTTGCGCTTTATTGAAACCATGCCAATGGGTGATACCGGCCGCAATGCTCAGGATCACTATATCGATCTGAAAATCATCAAACAACGGCTGGCAGAGAAATTTGACCTGATTCCGGGCGTCATGCCCGGTGGTGGTCCGGCGCGATATATGAACGTCGCTGATACCGATATTAACATCGGCTTCATCACCCCAATTTCCCAGCACTTTTGTGATACCTGCAATCGGGTGCGCTTATCGGTTGATGGCACCATATATACCTGCCTCGGCCAGGAGCACCATATCGCACTGCGACCAATACTGCGAGCCAACTGCAGCGACGACGAACTAAAACAGGCCATTATTGATGCCATTAACCTCAAACCAGAAAAACACGAGTTCAATGAAAAACCTGAAAAACTGGTTCGCTTTATGTCAATGACGGGGGGCTAGACCCTGTTTGCGGTTTGCGGTTTGCGGTTTGCGGTTTGCGGTTTGCAAAAGCATAATCAACTCATTCTAAGTTTTTGACACTCACTGCAAACTGAACACCGAATACGGCACACTTAGATACCAACATGGGGTTTATTGAAGTCCCAGCCCTGAACCGCAAAGCGCCATCAACAAGTTTCAAAATACAAGGCAAACAATTAAGTGTCGACCTTCTCACACCAATGACAGGTAAAACAGATACCAGACCGGTGCATATTTCATCATTAAACACCTTTGCCGAACCCGTGCGATTTCTTGATTACCTGCTTGAAGACACTCAGCCTGCCGTTATTGTTGCTCGTGCAGGCATACTTGTTAATGTGCCAGCTCCCGCAAGGTATGCACTGCATAAACTGGTTACCGCAGAACGAAGGCCTGCCGCTATGCACCTGAAAGCAAACAAGGATATGAACCAGGCCACACAATTATTGAGCTTTCTGCTTGAAAACCGTGCCGGAGATATTACCAGCGCAGTAAAGGCAACAAAAATAATGCCAGAGAAATTCCAGCAACAACTAAAAAACAGTATTAACAAGCTTCCGGCACAGCTAAGTAAACATATTAACCTGTAAAACGACATATACAACCGCTGGCTACACACTTACGACTATGCAGTTATGGCAAGAATCACAATAGACACATGGAACCCTGATTTTTTAAATCTATCCCTCATCTTTGATTCCATTAGAGATGTCGCGATACCTTTTACTCAATTAAAACACTGGCCAACACTGGAACAGTTTGCAGACGAGTTTGGCCAAGACAAAATTCTATCCCGTAACGGCAAGCGCATTCAGCCGGTAGCACAGGGCGAAGCGCCGGAAAAGTTTGATGAGCTTTACGAGTCACGCATTTTTTTAAAAGGTGAATTACAAACACGACTTGAAAACTGGCACGACTTTTTTAACGCCATGTGCTGGTTACAATTTCCAAAAATGAAATCTGCACTCAATGCCCTGCACTTCGAGCATTCACAAACCCGCGAGGCCGGTAGTAATCGCTCCGCACTGGAAAATGCCATCACACTGTTTGATGAATGCGGAGCCATTATTGTTTCTGATGATGAAAACCTGCTGCAACTGATTCGTCAGCACCAGTGGAAAGAACTGTTCGTAAAACACAGAAAGGCATTCACTGACAAAGACACTCCGCGTCAAATTCGTGTTTATGTTGTCGGCCACGCAATGCATGAAAAAGCTCTGACACCATACCTGGGCATGACCACGCACTCCATTCTGATTCACCAACCCACAGCGTTCTTTGAACAAAGCCAGTTGTCGCAACTGCAGCAGCTAGATGAACAAATCGCCGGGTTATGGCAAGAAAAAACTATTGCCTCAAGTAAAGACTTACAACCGTATCCACTACTGGGCACGCCCCACTGGTGGCAAGATGCGCAGGATGATGATTTCTATAACAACAATGATTATTTCAGAGCAAAAAAGATAAGCTAAGGACCACGGCGGAACTGCGTCCCATTATCCTAATAACAGCCAGCGCCTGCATTATAGACAAGAAAAAATGACACGTCCCTGCGCCAAACAATATCCATTTCAAAATAAGCAAGAGTTCTTGACCAGCTGCTAAGCCTATAAAAAAACCAGCGATAAAACATCACCCATTTAGGTGAAATTAAATCTAAATGGCAACATATTCGATAAACAAGCACTCAATTTATCAAAGCCATCTGCATTTCACCTTGTAGCGTAAGTAAAATAAACCACCAAAGCGCTATTTCGTCAACTTATCGAGTATCGCTGACCATTGCGTATAAAACAGAAAATGTCCCTGTTCTTCAAGAAGATTATAACGGCTGTCCTTTAACTCATTATCCAGTCTCTGCGACAGCACCAGTGGAACATGACAGTCCTTGCCCCCATGCCAGATATCTATCGGTACCTTTATCTCCGCTGGTTTAAACTGCCAGTCATGCATCAGCTGTATTATTTCCATCGCAGTCGCCTTCCCGCCCTGACAAAAACCTTCCAGTAATGAGCTGAACATTTCCTTTTTAAACTGCTCCGATGCCATTACTTGCTGATCCGCTTCGCCCAGTTTCTTGCTTAATTGTGAAAAAAAAGTGGCAGGGTCTTCGATAATTCCTTTTACCAGTACATTAGATAACAGCTTGTATATTTTCGGCAGATGTTTTGCCAGCCGTATATTCATTTTGTATAGCGGTATCATAGGTTTAAAGTCTTCAGACGAGACCGCCGGCATACCGCAACTGATCAAGGCGATGCGTTTGATGCGTTCAGGGAATTCATGCGCACAAGCCAGAGCATACTGCCCGCCCATGGCATATCCGCTCAGCAAAAACTGCTCCAGCTTCAATTCATCCGCTAGTTGCAACAGATCTCTCGCCCAGTTAATAAAACTCATATCAGGATCAGGATCAGAGGCGCCAAAGCCCGGTCTGTCTGCAACAATCAGGCGCACATTTTTCTGCCGACAGATTTCATCCGCATCCAATGCCAGCTCATGACGTGAGCCCAGCACACTGTGGCAATGTATCAGCACTTCACCATTCGCAACGCCGTATTGCTGATAAGCCAGGTTTCTGCCATCTTTTAGCATCAGCACCTGATATTCTTTGTTCCAGGCTCTGGCTTTAGTTAACAGGTTTTTCCTGCTTCCCGGTTGCTGCACAGGAACAGAGTTAATGAAGCTACCCATACCGTTATACACCAGACTTACCAGTTCGGCCTGGCGTGAGGTCTGGGTTTTTTTCATCACCGATTTGACATGTGAACGTACGGTATGCTGCGACACCGACGCTTCCTCAGAGATCTCTTTAACGCTTAATCCCCGTACCAGCTGAGAAGTGACCGCTAATTCTTTTTCGGTTAATCCATACAACTCCGACAATTCTCCGGGTAAAGACAGCGGCTGCGATTTTCTATGTGCGATAAATATTGCAACCGACGCCTTACCTTCGTTGCCGTGATTTTTAACCGGCGCCAGAAACAGCATCAGACTGTTCTGCGTCTCTTCATGATTCATCACCAGAGCCTGACCTCGTGATGTAGCAGGGTCATGTTTTGCCATCTGCCGCACCGCTTTCAAAAGCTTTTCCTGATTGTATGAGCTTGCCCTCAGGCAACCCGATTGCTGCGACAACCCTTCACCTTGTTTCAGTAATTCATCCGCTAACGCATTGCTCTCTATCAGCCTGCTGTTTTTATCAACCAGCACCAGTGCAATCGGCAGCCGATCGAGCACCGAAAACACCACTTCATGTTGCTCATCAATATCAATCAGTCGCTTGGCTATCTTTAAAGCACGGGCAAAGTGCTCAATCAGCACGTCATTAACCTCACCCAGTTCAGAAGGACTCTGCTGTTCGGGGTCGTTAGTGTTGAAAGCCGTGATTGATTTAAGTGTTTCTGAGATGCTAGCGGCCGGTTTTTTATTCCCCGTATCAGCCATATCCGGGATCACCGACAAGATATGGTGACCCGTGACCTCTGTTTGATTATCAACATGATCAACATACTCAGCGAACGCATTCAATAAGTCAGTCCATTTTGCTGGTTCAATGGCGGCATCATAAATCAATCCGATCAGCTCATTAATTATGGTGTTTTTCATAGCCTTATTATTCTTATTTTTTAATTTTCAAACAACCGCTGCTGATTATTTCACAGCGCTCAGCAGACATCTTGCTCCAGATCAAGCCATACTGTGTTTTGGTTTAGATCGAAGGCAGCCGGGTCGCTAGAACAGATGACGCGAGTTTATTAAAACATTTGAATCGCCGGTATCGATAGCATAACCAATATCCATCCGCAGGTTTACATTAACAAATGCCGCCAGCTTCCAACGAAATGCGACACCTATCGCCGGGTGTAAATGCGCCAGTTCAATCTCATCGAAACTGTCGTAAGTATTCCCCAGATCAAATAGCATACCGTAACGATATGACGGATTATTAGTAAACGGCTTTAAATATTCCAGGTTCATCAGCACGCGTACATTGCCGGAATAGTAATTCTTTATATAACCACGAAGCTCACTGCCCCCCAGATAAAACTCAGTATCCCCCAGATACTCTCCTTCACTGACTCCCAGCTCAACACGTGCATTCAGGTTATTCAATGGCGACGATTTAAGCCGGTAATAGCCCTTATAAAATAACAAATGCTTAGTATGGTTCTGCTCTGCATCAAACAATAAGCGGGTTGTATCGATCGTATAACCAAAATCTTTTCCGCGACGATTAAAAAGATATTCATCAACTTTTTTATAGCCAACTCGCAGGCCCCAAAACTTGCCCTGATAATCCGGCTCTGACACATCACCAGCCACCAGCGCTTCATTATTTCGCTCTTCGTGATACAGACCGGCCCCCATATACCAGCCACTACTGCGATTTTTCAGGTGTCGCCAGCGCAACACATCAAAACCATATTTTTTTTCTTTTCTGGCCTGCGCATCTACATTGGCTTCGACGATTGCGGCTTCGCGCAGGTGTCCAAACACGGTAAAATTAAAAGCTGAACCGTAGAGCCGCGGGATCTCATACGTCAGCTCATGGCGGATATCATCCACCCCAAGAATACCGCCAAACTCTCGGGTTTTTAAATGCAGACGCTGATTGCTGCCAAATATATTATCCCAGTAACCCAGTATCCCCAGCCTGAATGCTTTATCTGCCTCGTCAAAACGTATTTCAGGGATGACCACCATGTAATACTTTTCCCTGACTACAACGATCAACTTAACGTGTCCCTGCACATTATCATCTGCCGCATACAGGTAATAATCCACATCACGAAATATACCCAGATTCATAATGGCTTGCAGATCATCTTTCAGCAACGCCATATCAAGCTCATTACCGATTTTGGTTTGCATTTCCTGCTTTAGAATATAGTCACGCGTTTTTTCATTACCCACAAATTCAATCTGTGTAACAATCGAGGCCAGTAACTGTCCGCAAAACATCATCAAGATGACAAATACAGCACACAGCAGCCTGTGTTTTATTGCTGTCACCGAACCCATTGACTTAATAACTTATCTCCCCATTGATATATCACCAGTCCCATCAGTACAAAAAAAGTACCACAGGCCATAGGTATCGTGATCGTCTCGTGATTAAAAAGTAAACCCAGCATTAATGCGGTCACCGGTGTAATCAGTGTTATCAACGCAACCGCAGAAGTGCTTAAGTTTTGCAATAAAAAATAATACAACATAAACCCCACAACCGAACCCATCGCCGCCAGATAAACAATCGACAGCATTGCTTTAAGGCTGATCTGTTCCGGTACTGTTGCACCATTCGCCAACCAGGTGATCGTAAATAACGGTAGCGCCACCAGTAAAGCGCCGGCTGTTACGGTGACGGCGGACAGTCCGGGATTGATCGCCTTAACCATAACCGCACTGGCACTGTGCAACATCACCGCCAGCAGAATAATGATGACTCCCTTTATACTCAGCAAAGCGGAAAAAACAGCTTGATAAAATATCACCATCAGACCAACAATACTCAGTAGCATCGCCAGCCATTGATAATGCCGGTGTTTTGTTTCATCGAGGAATTTTTCTGCCAGCAAACTGGTTATCAGTGGCGCCAGCCCAAACAACACCGCAATCAGACCCGAAGGAATATAAAGAGCCCCCCAGTAAACCAGTTGCATCGACGCGTAAATCGACACGGCTGCAGCCAGATAAACTTTAACTGCCTGACGACTAAGATCGAGGTTTTTATTAAGCACTGCCAGTGTCAGTAACGCCAGTACGGTTCCGATCAGCATCCGGCTGAGTACGGCAAATACAAAACCTGCCTGTTCTGAACTCCATTTTATCGCCAGCGGTGTAGTCGACCAGATCACCACAACGGCCAGATAACTGAAAATCACCCGGCTTAAGACCACTGCTTTAAATTCCGCTTTTATCATAACCGAGCAGTAACCTAGCTAGCTGTCTTTGGGCCGGCTGTATTTTTAGAAACAATCGGCAGCTCAATTTTTTCTTTTGATCCTCGCAAAATAACGTTTTAAGGCATAAAAACAGCCTTTTTATCCCCATAACCTTGTCAATTGTCTTCTAAAACGTCATTATTGATGATTAATAATAAAAAAGCATCATTATCTAAGCGGATTAACAACATCGTAGTCAGCTGATTTTGAAATAATAAAGATTGAAATAGGCCTTAAATGAACATTAGCAAAGTCTGTATTTTGGGTGGTGCTGGTTTTGTCGGTAGCACTCTTGTTAGTAAATTAGCCCGTATAGGCATCCACACTCGCATTATCAGCCGTCACCCTGAACGCCATCGTAAACTGCTGGTACTGCCAAATGTTGAAATCGTTGAAGCCGATATTAATGATTTTAATCGTCTGTCCTATTACCTGCATGATGTGGATGCGGTGATCAATCTGGTCGGCATTCTGAATGATAACTCACTGGATGGCGCAGGCTTTAGAAAAGCCCATATCGAATTACCCAAACTGCTGGTTCAGGCCTGCCAGAAAAACAAAGTCAAACGTTTATTGCAAATGAGCGTTTTGAATGCCGATGCCGGTACCTCACCCAGCCACTATTTACGCTCTAAAAGTGAAGGCGAAAATCACCTGCATATTTTCAGTGACAAAGGCATACAAATTACCACCTTCCGCCCATCCATTATTTTTGGCCCCGGTGACAACTTTTTCAATCGTTTCAGCAGATTAATCAAAGTCACTCCACTGATCTGTCCGGTTCCCCGCGCACAGGCCCGCTTTGCGCCGGTCTATGTCGGTGATGTGGCTGACTCAATGATCGAACATTTATTTAAATCTGACAGTAACGGGCTACGTGTTGACCTCTGTGGCCCGCATAGCTACAGCATGATGGAGCTGATGCAATACACGGCCGCACTGTCAGGCGTCAAACGTAAATTCATCGCACTGCCCGATCGGCTGTCACTGGCTATGGCACATATGTCTGACTTTGCCAACAGCATTCCGATTGTCACACCAACGATGAACTGGCTGATCCCCGGCTTTGAAGAGGCACGTTTCTCGGTGGATAATTTTCGCTCTTTACTGGTAGACAGTGTCTGTAACCAATCTGCGCCCCAAAAGACCTCGATTGAAGACATCGTTCCGCACTATATCCAAGCAAAACCCAATCACAGCCGCTTTGATAGTCTGAGACAAACCATCCGACGGGATTAAACTATGCCGCTCTGCTAAACCAGTGCGGCACTAAGCCGGCTTTTGGGTTATGTAAACTACTCAGAATAACCCTGCATGTTAATAGTTGAATTCCCTGTCTGGCTGAGCCAGTCTGCAATAATCACCAGTAAATACCGAGAAAAACCTTGAAGACGGACGTTATTAAACAGACATTACTACCGGCTTTAATGGACATACTACCTGCCGAGTCCATCCTTTCAAAAGCGGAAGACCTGCACCCCTATGAATGCGATGGCCTCTCGGCCTACCGCCAGACTCCTTTACTGGTTGTTTTACCTGACAGTATTGATCAGGTTCAGCAAATTATGCGGCTCTGCCATCAGCACAAGGTAGCGGTGATTGCCCGAGGTGCCGGCACCGGATTGTCAGGTGGCGCTTTACCGCTTGCTGATGGCGTTTTACTGAGCCTAGCTAAATTTAAACAAATTCTGCAAATTGACCCGCTGGCGCGTACCGCCCGGGTTCAGCCAGGTGTTCGTAATCTGGCTATATCCGATGCCTGCAAACCGCATGGACTCTATTACGCACCTGACCCGTCCTCACAAATTGCCTGCACCATTGGCGGTAATGTGGCGGAAAATTCCGGCGGTGTTCACTGTTTGAAATACGGCCTGACGGTACATAATATTTTAAAACTGGAGATTATCACCGTCGATGGCGAACGGCTGACGGTTGGCAGCGAAGCACTCGACAGCCCGGGTTATGATTTACTGGCCTTGATGACCGGCTCCGAAGGCATGCTCGGCATTATTGTAGAAGTAACCGTCAAATTGCTGCCAATTCCTGAACAAGCCAAGGTGATCATGGCGTCATTTGATGATGTCTATAATGCCGGTAATGCCGTTGCCAATATTATATCTGCTGGCATCATTCCTGCCGGCCTCGAAATGATGGATAAGCTGGCAATTAAAGCGGCCGAAGACTTTATTCACGCCGATTACCCGCTGGATGCCGAAGCGATCTTATTGTGTGAGCTGGACGGCAGCCGGCTTGAAGTTGATGAGCAAATACCTCATACCATCAGCCTGCTTCGCAGCAGCGGCGCCAGCGATATACAGCTTGCCAAAGACGAAGCGGAAAGAGAGAAATTCTGGCAGGGCCGTAAATCTGCTTTTCCTGCAGTGGGCAGAATGGCACCGGATTATTATTGCATGGACGGCACCATCCCGCGCCGCGAACTGGCCAATATCCTGAAACGTATCGCCGATTTATCAGCCGACTATCAGCTGCCGGTAGCCAATGTTTTCCATGCTGGCGACGGTAATATGCACCCGTTAATTCTTTACGATGCCAACATCGAAGGCGAGCTTGAACGCACCGAAGAGTTTGGCGCTAAAATACTCGAAGCCTGTGTTGCTGCCGGTGGCACCATTACCGGTGAGCATGGTGTCGGCATGGAAAAAATTGATCAGATGTGTGTGCAGTTCCAGCCTGCTGAGCTGGCTCAGTTTCACGCCATTAAACATGCCTTCGACCCAGACACCTTACTCAACCCGGGCAAAGCCGTACCCACTTTACATCGCTGCGCTGAACTGGGTGCCATGCATGTTCACAATGGTAAACTGCCGCACCCTGATTTACCCCGCTTCTAAAACCCATGACCGATCATACAAAACATCTGCAACAACAAATTCTTGCGGCCTGCCGTGATAATAGCGCCTGCCGTATCGAAGGCGGTAATAGCAAAGCCTTTATCGGCAATGCTTCAAACGGCGAGTTAATCTCTACTGCCCAGCACAGCGGCATCATCAGTTATGATGCCAGCGAACTGGTTATCACCGCACGCAGTGGCACCCCATTGAGTGAGATTCAGCAAGCGCTGGCCGCCAATAACCAGCAACTGGCCTTTGAGCCACCGGCTTTTTCAGAGCAGGCAACTATCGGCGGCAGCATCGCCTGCAATCTGTCCGGCCCGGCTCGCGCTTATCTTGGTGCAGCGCGTGATTTTGTACTCGGCTGCCGCCTGATTAACGGCAAGGGCGAGTTATTACAGTTTGGTGGTCAGGTCATGAAAAATGTTGCCGGCTATGATGCCTCACGCTTAATGGCGGGAGCTTACGGCACGCTGGGTGTATTATTGGAGATATCGTTAAAAGTGCTGCCCAAACCGCAGTCCCAGATCACCGTTAAAATTCCGCAAGTCGCCAACGATGCCATCCTGATCATTAACCAGTTAGCCGCTAAAAATCTGCCGATCACAGCCAGCTGTTATCTCGATCACCATTTGACTATACGGCTTAACAGTAGCCAGCAAAATACCGTCGCCGCCAGTCAGTTTATCTGCAAACAAACCGGTGGCCGTGTCATTGAGGACGATAAAGGTTTCTGGCAGTCGATTCGCGAGCAGACTCATCAGTTCTTTGATAGCAGCACGCCTGTTGCCCGCCTCTCTGTACCGGCATGCAGTCAGCTCGATCTTGCCGGTGAACAATTAATCGAATGGGGCGGCGCTTTACGCTGGCTGAAAACAGAGCAGGACATCGACAGTCTGCGCGATGAGATAAAGCCCATCGGCGGTCATGTTACCGCTTATAAAAACTTCAAGCCATCGGCTGAATATTTTCAGCCACTGGACAGCAGCAACAAATTATTACAGCAGCGGTTAAAACAGGCTTTTGATCCGGCTGCTATTTTAAACCCCGGCCGCCTGTACAAAGAGTTTTAACCTATGCAAACCAGAATCAGCCCTGAATACAATAGCTCAGTGGCAGCACAGCGGGCCGAACAAATCTTACGCAGCTGCGTACACTGCGGTTTTTGTACCGCAACCTGCCCGACCTATCAGTTACTGGGTGATGAACTTGACTCACCGCGTGGCCGAATTTATCTGATCAAACAATTACTGGAAGGTAACCCGGTCACACAAAGCACACAACAGCACCTTGACCGTTGCCTGCTTTGTCGTTCCTGTGAAACTACCTGCCCGTCGGGCGTTGAGTATTCGCATTTACTCGAAATCGGCCGTTCACTGACAGCAAAAAAAGTTAAACGCCCGCTAACAGAACGCATCAAGCGTTATCTGCTGCGCATGCTATTGCCATACCCTGCCCGTTTCTCTACCGCACTCCGCGCCGGCCGTTTTTTTAAAAACGTATTGCCGAAAAAACTGAAACAGGCAATCCCTGATATAACGGGTAACACACAATGGTGTCACGAGCCACAATCACGAAAAATGCTGCTACTCAATGGCTGCGTGCAGCCTGCGTTAAGCCCGTCGATTAATGCCGCAACATCGCGAGTGCTGAATAAACTCGGCATAGAGCTGATCAATAAGCCGCTGGCCCGTTGTTGCGGCGCCGTTAATCAGCACCTCGACGACGAAGCCAAGGCACAGTTATTGATCAAACAAAATATCGATCAATGGTATCCCCTGATTGAATCTTCCGAGGTTGAAGCCATTGTGATCACAGCCAGCGGCTGTGGTGCGATGATCAAAGACTATGGCTATTTACTGCGCCACGACAGTGACTATGCAGCCAAAGCCAGCGCCATCAGTTTACACTGCAAAGACATCTCGGAAATTATTGCGGCCGAAGACCTGAGCCGCCTGCAGATTACAGCCGATCAGACGGTTGCTTTTCACTCACCCTGCACCTTACAGCACGCGCAAAAGCTCAATGGCCTGGTTGAAAGTATTCTGCAACAGGCCGGTTATCAGTTAAATACAATACGCGATGCACACCTGTGCTGTGGCTCGGCAGGCACCTATTCAATTTTGCAAGCTGAGATCAGTCAGCAATTAAAAACCAACAAGCTTAATGCGCTGCAGGAATATCCGGCAGACATTATTGCCACCGCCAACATTGGCTGCCTGCATCACCTCAGCAGCGGCACACAAACAGTGGTAAAACACTGGATAGAATTACTCGATCAATAATCACCTCAGGAATACACCATGAATGTTACAGAAGCGTTGCTGCAAAGAAAATCAACACGGGCCTTTCTTGACAAAGCGGTCGACCGCTCGCTCATCGAAACGCTGTTAACTGAAGCCTCACATGCACCCTCGGGAACTAACACCCAGCCCTGGCAAGTAGCGGTTGTCAGTGGCAAGCAGAAGCAGGATTTACAAACCCTGCTTGAAGCCGCATTTCGTGATGGCAAGAAAGCCAATCCGGATTATCAGTATTACCCGTTAGAGTGGCAGTCGCCTTATAAAGACCGACGCCGTGAGTGCGGCCTGCAAATGTACAGTACGCTTGATATCAAACGTGACGATAAACAAAAACAGACCGATCAATGGGCTAAAAACTTTCGCGCCTTTGATGCCCCGGTGATGTTATTGTTTTTTCTCGACCCGCTGATGCAAGCCGGATCTTATCTGGATTACGGTATGTTTTTACAGTCACTGATGCTCAGTGCCGAGCAGCATGGTCTGGCTACCTGCCCGCAGGCTGCACTGGCCGATTATCCTGAGATCGTCAAACAACAACTGGCTTACGATAACGACAGCGTCCTGCTCTGTGGCATGGCATTAGGCTACGAAGATAAATCGGCACTGGTAAACAGCTACCGTACAGGGCGCGAAGAAGTCAGCCAATTCAGCCGTTTTTTTGACTGATCGCGGCTGACTTTTATTTTACGCGGACTTATTATCACCTATACTCTTTAAACGCCTGATCAAACGGATAACAATATGCTCATCGTAGTATCACCTGCAAAAAAGCTCGATTATGAGACGCCTGCAAAAACCACAACCAGCACCATGCCTGAATTTCTTGAAGACTCTCAGCTATTAATTGATCGTCTTCGCCAGTTTTCTGCTATCGACATCGCTGAGCTGATGCACCTGAGCATGAAACTGGCCGAACTTAATTTTGAGCGCTACGAAAGCTGGTCATTACCACTGAGCAGCGACAATGCCAAACAAGCCATGTTTGCCTTTAAAGGCGATGTGTATAGCGGACTAGATGCAGACAGCTTTTCAGCAGCGGATATTAAATTTGCGCAGAAACATTTTCGTATGCTGTCCGGTCTGTACGGACTACTGAGACCTCTTGACCTGATGTTTCCATACCGGCTTGAGATGGGAACCCGTCTCGATAATCCGCGCGGAAAAAATCTTTATGAATTCTGGGGCAACATCATTACCGATGCCATTAACACTCAGTTAAAAGCCAGCAAGTCGACGCACTTAATTAACCTCGCCTCTAATGAATATTTTAAATCCGTTAAAACCAAAAACATTAACGCAGATATTATTACACCGGCTTTTAAAGAATATAAGAACGGTGAATATAAGATGATTGGTATTTATGCTAAAAAAGCACGCGGCATGCTCAGTCGTTATATTATTCAAAATCAGCTGACGGATGTGGAAGACATTAAAAACTTTGCAGAAGACGGTTACAAGTTTAATAAAAAAGCCAGCAGCGGTAATAACTGGGTATTTACCCGCAGACAAAATAAATAGCGTTTTTATCGCTGAATAATTTTCGCCCATTCAGCTTGCAAGCAATCAACACAGCGTCGCCAGCCTACAGCATATTCTGTACGCTGCCGGCTCTGTGATGAAATACCTGTGGCTTTCTCTAAAAAGTGACTGCTACTGAACTCAAGTTTGCAGCAGCCACTGACGATCAGCCCATACAATCAATTACTTGATTTCTGAAAGCAACTCAGGATTAAGCACTAGGTTTCTGACCCCATGTGCATGGTCTTCTTTGAAGGTATTTCCTTTACACCAGTTACCTACCGTCTCGATATTAACTCTGGCAACATTAGGACGAACACTCCATGCAACCTGGAACGGTGAGCCTTTTTCATTGTAACCAGGGCCGGTTGTTGAACCGGCATATTGTATAGCAGCACCTGTATTAGTAGGAATATTCAGCGCCTGATGCAGATTGTTTTTCTTGCCATGCTGAGTCAGCGTAGCAAAATCCAGCGCTGACTTATCATTAACCAGCACATATACCTGAGTCTCTACCCGCAGCTGAGGATTCTTGATGGAATCACTTAAACAAGAGCCTAAAGTCGGACCGGGATTAACCTGTGCAGTTGAGTGCACATAATGCACTTCAATCGTATCACCTGCTGATAAACTGCCATGCTTGCTCGGGCATATTTCCTGATGCACCGGCTTTAACTCTGCCGCACTCAGATGACCTGAATACTTATAGCCACTTTGAAAACCGTGACCGTCGCCGTTACCGGCATATTGGGTAAACTCACCACCTTTATGTTCAGCATTTTTGTGAAAATGGATATTACACAAATTCATTTCTGCATAGCCCGGTGAGGTATTAAAGGCTCGCTGGTTATCACCGGCTACTGAATCGATATCACGCGGTGATTGTGGACCAAAACCCTTACCATCTGTATTCTGTGCAAGCTTGCTACGCTGTGATTCAATCACCTGATCTGACACCATGGCATGACTACTGTCATGAGTCGGAGTACTAGCGCTGACAGATAGTGGCAACAAAGCTGACAAGGCCAGCATCGAAACAACATTATTATTCATTAATTTCTCCCTGTATTTATCTGTGTTATTTTAATGCTCAGGCAATCAGCATCTGTTCTTTATTTTTTATTATATAAAGCAAGGTGCTGTTTATCCATAGCGAGCCGGCTGAGTATACATCAGCACAAACCAGCCTGGATATAATATTTTCTTATTTGTTAGCAACCAATTAAATTTGTATAGAGAATGTCTGGAAAACGTATGGACAGTGAAAAAATATATTTTATAAAAACAGTTTCAGTCGACACTTGCCCTGACCACAGTATTTGGCCAGCATTAGCAGAAAAAGCTCGGCTGTTGCCACCGCATCTTCGAGTGCGTTATGGGCTTTATATCTTGGCAAGCCATAAGCCATACGGATATTAAACAGGCGTAACTGCGCGGATTTGAACCCGGCATGTCTACGCTGCAGCCGCTTTTTTTCCAGCAACAAGGTATCAACTACTCTCACTGGCAGGCTATAGCCGTAGTATTTTTGACAGGCTATATTTAAAAATCCCAGCTCTATATCGGCATGGTGTGCCAGCAATACTTTTCCAGCCATTTTCAGCAGTAACTGGTCCAGTGCCTGTTTTAAATCAACACCCTGACTGGCCTGGGTATCGGTTATCTGATGAATCGCAACATTAGAACTTTGCAGGTTATTATCCTGTCTGATTATCTGATAAGCGCTTTCTTTTAGAATGACACGGTTATTTTTTATCACGGTATAACCTATGCTTAATATCGAATCCAGTGCTGTATCCAGCCCTGTGGTTTCAAAATCCAGCGCTATAAATTCCGTGTTGATAACCTCATCGCGTCTTGCTGGCACTTTCTCCTTCAGATATTCTTTAAAGGCGCTATCGCTCACTCTTTTATAGAGAATTTTACGCACCACATCCCGCGGAAAAAGTTTATATAAAATCGACATCAATAACGCTGCTTTAAAACATCTTGCATCATCCGCACCACATCAAAAGCATCTTTCAGGTGCCTTCTTTCCAGTGGTGACAACATTTCAGGTGACACATAATTATCAACTTCCTGAGCTCTTTTTGATTGCAGCGACTGATGCTGCAATCTCACGGTAGCAATAAACTCAAGCGCGTCACGTAAATCACTCATGCCTTCTTTGCTCAACACACCGGCTTCACTTGCGGCCTCCATTCTGTCCTGTGTATTGATCTGATACAATCCGGCAGATAATGCAAACACACGAGCCAGATCTGTTATCGGCACTACGCCTCTTTTTTTCAAATCCAATGCTTTTTCTTCATGGCCATTATCTTCCATCACAAAGTTTCTGAACAAACCCAGTGGTGGTTTAAATTGCAGTGCATTTGCGGCCAGATTAATCAGGAAGCGTTCATTAGACTGTGTTTTAGCCAGCATATCTTCTCTGACCGCCTGCAATAAAGCATCATCGCCATAGGCACAGCGCAAATCAAAAAAGATACTGGCATACATCAAGGCTTTTGGTTCCGGCTGATTAATCCATTTATCGAAATAGCTCTTCCAGACTTTTTGTGGCTGACGCCATTTTGGATTGGTCGCCATGACATTGCCGGGGCAATAAACATAACCACACGCATTCAAACCATCACACACTATATGGCTGAGCTTTTCAAAATAACTAGCGTGCTCGGCTTCGATGTAGTCGTCGGATAATATCAAACCGTTATCCTGATCTGAAACCGCAGTCTGTTCATTTCTTGCCATCGAGCCTGCAATAATCCAGGCAAAGCTGACGGGGGCCTGACCAAGTTCATCCTGAGCAAACTTTATCATTCGCTGAACTATCGCTTCACCGATAGAGCTGATTAAATTGCCAATGTCATAAGCTGCCAGACTGTTTTCAACCAAACTCAATAAGGTATTAGGTATCTGCTTTGCCAACTGCACCAGTTCAGCCAGATCACCGGCACGATGTATTTCATTGATCAGGTAGATGGAATTATGACTTTGCTGACGGATCAGATCGGTTGCGGTAACAACACCCTGAACCTGGCCCTGCAACAGCACCGGGATATGCCGGATATTATATTGCGCCATCATCAACAGCGCTTGTGATCCCGGTCGTCTGGCATCAATGGTCAACGGATTCGGCGTCATGATCTGGCTAACGGGACGCTCGACTGATAATTCTTTCGCTACTACCTTGGTACAATACGCGCGGTCTGTGACGATACCAACCAGGACATCCTGATCCATTACCAATGCCACGGTATAGCCGGCCTTTGTCATTGATCTGGCTACCTCGCGAATACTGTCGGTTACCTTGACCAGTAACGGCTGGCCATGCACCAGATCCTGCACCGGTGTCGTCACCAGTACAGTATCACCGGCCTGCCGAATATCCTGCGTAGCACTGCGAATACGCAGCGGTTTCTGCTGTGAAAAATACTCTGAGATAAAACTGTATTTTTGCATCAGCTGACTGAACAAATTAGCTGGGATGCGATAAATCAAAGTATCTTCTATCGCCTTTACTCCCAGCGTAACCAATCCGTCTCCCAGTGCTGACTTATAGCCAACCCACTCACCAGCAGCATGCTGCCCCGTGAGCTGATCATTTTTATCATAAACTGCCAGTGCACCAGAACGGATTAAAAATAAAGTGTAATTATTCTCACCCGGCTTAAGCAGCTGCTGCCCTTTCTGGCTATAACTGATCTCAAGTGCAATCGCGAGCTGATTCAGATCCTGCTTATCTAGTTTGTTCAGTGGTGCACACTGAGCAAGGTAATCGACTATTTCAAGCTGCTCTATTTCCATAACTGATAAAATTCTCTACTGCTGTATTTTTTCATCTGCAAAATAGATACTACCCTGCCAGCCGACCACGAGTCTCAGATAGAGTTGCTTAGTATCAACATCGCTTTCAATAAATACACTCTCCTGCCAGATGTTTTCTTCTTTCTCATACAATCTATGCGGTCGGCTCTGTTGCTTTTTACCAGCAAAGGAAATTAAAGCATCATCGAGTTTTTCTGAACTGGTCATTTTAATCGTGACCGACTGTCCTGCCTCTAATTTCTGATCTGCACTCAGATTAAGGCTTAAACCCAGCGTTTGTAAGAGACAGTCCGCTGCTGTTATACGACAATCCTTTTCCATCACCAGCGCTCTCATCGGTGGCTCCGGTGCATCCACCATATAGCCAGCTATGATGTAACCGGCTACTGCTAAAAAAGGTGCCATTAATATCGCTAATTTTTTATGTCTGTTCATAATTTTGTTTTGTCTTCTTTTCAGGATTAAAGCATCTTCGTTAAATGACTGCGGTAGCCATCACCTAACAAAGTTACTTTATATAAAATCTTACAGAAAACAAAGGCCCCATAAAGGAGCCTTTGTCTTTTACCATTTCAGGTATTAATGTCAGATTATGCTGCTAACATTAATGATCTGATGCACTACCGCTGCCGGATGGAATACGAATATCCTCAACCATATGCTGGATGTGCTCTGGTGGCTCTTCTGTCTGACTAGATACAGCATAAGCCACAACAAAGTTAATCAGTGCACCTACCGCGCCAAATGCACCCGGTGAGATACCCATTAACCAACCACTTGGGTTATCAGCAGCCATTGCTGTACCTGGAATAAACAGGAAGCCTTTATAGATAAAGATGTAGATCAGAGTAGAACCCAGACCTGCCAACATACCCGCTACTGCACCTTTGTTGTTAATACGCTTAACAAAGATACCCATCATCAACGCTGGGAACAACGAAGATGCTGCCAGACCGAATGCCAGCGCAACAACCTGCGCCGCGAATCCGGGCGGATTGAGCCCAAAGTAACCGGCCACCAATACCGCCCCAGCCATTGCAACACGACTGTACATCAATTCTTGCTTTTCACTGATTTCAGGTTTGAATGTACCTTTCATCAAATCATGCGAGATCGACGATGCAATTGCCAGCAACAGACCCGCTGCAGTTGATAATGCAGCAGCGATACCACCGGCAGCCACTAATGCGATTACCCAGTTTGGAAGCTTAGCAATTTCTGGATTAGCCAGTACCATGATGTCACGGTCAACTTTAACCATCTCGTTGCCTTTCCAGCCAGCTTTATCAGCGGTGTCTGCAAATGACTTATTTTTGTCATTGTAGTACTGGATTTTGCCATCACCGTTTTTGTCTTCATACTTCAGCAGACCGGTTTTTTCCCAGTTGGTAAACCATTGTGGTTTATCAGCATAGGCCAGATTTGCATCAGCAGCAGCAACCGGACCAGTCTGGATTGTGTTCATCAGATTCAAACGAGCCATTGCACCAACAGCAGGAGCCGTGGTGTAAAGAATTGCGATGAAAACTAATGCCCAACCAGCAGATGAACGTGCATCACGCACCTTAGGTACCGTGAAGAATCGCATGATAACGTGTGGCAGACCCGCAGTACCAATCATCAGAGACAGCGTCAGCAAAATCATATTAAGCGTGCCGCCTTTCTGCTCGGTATACGCGGCAAAGCCGAGATCCCCCAACACTAAGTCCAGCTTGTCCAGCAGATAAACACCGCTACCATCAGCCATCGTACTACCCAGACCTAACTGCGGAATTGGGTTACCTGTTAATTGCAGTGAAATAAATACCGCAGGAACAGTGTACGCAAAAATCAGTACAACATACTGTGCGATCTGAGTGTAAGTAACACCTTTCATTCCACCCAATACGGCGTAGAAGAATACGATCGCCATACCAGCGAACAGACCCGCTTCAAAAGGAACTTCTAAGAAACGAGAGAAGGCTACACCGATACCTTTCATCTGACCGATAACATAAGTCAGCGAAGCTACGATTAAACAAACAACCGCTACGATACGAGCCGTTCTTGAATAAAAACGATCACCAATGAACTCTGGTACCGTGAACTTGCCATACTTACGTAAGTAAGGAGCCAGTAACATTGCCAGCAGTACATAACCGCCGGTCCAGCCCATCAGGTAAACTGATGCATCGTAACCTTTAAACGCGATTAAACCCGCCATAGAGATAAATGATGCAGCAGACATCCAGTCGGCAGCAGTAGCCATACCGTTTGCAACTGGGTGAATACCTTTACCAGCTACGTAGAACTCACTGGTCGTGGAGGCACGTGCCCAGACAGCAATACCCATATATAGAGCGAAGGACAAACCCACAACAATATACGTTAATGTTTGTAATTCCATCAATAAACCCCTTAGTCTTCGTGGACGTCAAATTCACGATCGAGTTTATTCATTTTCGATGCGTAAAAGAAAACCAGTGCGACAAAGGTATAAATTGAACCTTGTTGCGCGAACCAGAAGCCAAGCTTATAACCACCGATTTGGATGGTGTTTAAAGCATCAACTAACAGTATTCCAAATAAAAACGAAACAGCAAACCACACCGCCAAACATCCCAGTACCAGACGCAGGTTTCTGTTCCAATAATCTTTTGCTTTATCAGAAGTCATTATTCCCCCTCAGGTTAAATTCTGTATTTGCAGCACATTTATAGTGCAAATACCCAGAACTAGCTTAATCATCCGTAATTTCAGTGCAAGGCGTATTTTTTTTATCAGAAACACCATAAAACTAGCTTATATTGCCTATAATTCATAATTATGAATAATTAATTAATATCCCCCGTCCATAAGCTATCCACACTCCACGCATATAACCAAATGATTATATTGGTTAAACCGCATATAAATTTTATTTATTTGTCTAAAAAACAACCGGCAAGCAATACCCTATATTTTGCCGTAAAATCACGCCTTTTAGCGTTATAACCTCTTAAAAATTAGGTTATCCTTTAATAAAAGTATGGTTATACTGCGCGTTTGCACAATCAATAATTCTGGACAAATTTATGACCGCTTCATTTAACCCTACACCACGCACATTAATGGGCCCCGGTCCTTCTGATGTTCACCCTCGTATTTTATCTGCGTTAGCCAGACCGACTATCGGTCATCTCGATCCCGAGTTTGTCGGCATGATGGATGAAGTTAAAGCCATGCTGCAATATGCCTTCCAGACCAAGAACGAGCTAACCATTGCTGTCTCTGCTCCGGGTTCTGCCGGCATGGAAACTTGTTTTGTCAATCTGATTGAAGCCGGTGATAGCGTGATTGTCTGCCAGAACGGTGTTTTTGGTGGCCGTATGAAGGAAAATGTTGAGCGCGTTGGTGCCACCGCTATCATGGTTGAAGATGACTGGGGCAAAGCGGTTGATGTAGCCAAAGTCGAAGCAGCACTCAAAGCCAACCCGGGGGTTAAAGCCGTTTGTTTCGTACATGCAGAAACCTCTACCGGTGCAACATCTGATGCAAAAGCTATTTGCGATCTGGCTCATCAACACGGCGCTCTGACTATTGTCGATGCCGTCACCTCATTAGGCGGCTCTGAACTGCGGGTTGATGAATGGGGTATCGATGCCATCTATTCAGGCACCCAAAAATGCCTGTCTTGCGTACCGGGTATTTCACCTGTCAGTATTAATGAGCGCGCTATTGAGGTGATTAAAAACCGCAAAACCAAAGTACAAAGCTGGTTTCTGGATCTAAATCTGGTTATGGGTTACTGGGGCGGAGAAGGCAAACGGGCATATCACCACACCGCTCCCGTTAATGCTCTGTATGCATTACATGAATCACTGGTAATGCTGCAACAAGAAGGTCTGGAAAATTCATGGAAACGCCACCATGACAACCACTTGGCATTACGGGCCGGCATCGAAGCGATGGGGCTTGAGTTTGTCGTCGACGAGGCTTCACGCTTACCTCAACTTAACGCTGTCAGCATCCCCGATGGTGTTGATGAAGCAGCGGTACGAGCAACCCTGTTGGACCAGTTCAATCTTGAAATTGGTGCCGGTTTAGGCGCATTAGCTGGCAAAGTATGGCGCATCGGTTTGATGGGCTATAGTAGCCGTGCTGAAAATATCCTGCTGTGTCTGGCGGCACTTGATGCTGTGCTCACCGACATGGGCGCTAAGATCAACAGTGGTGCGGCAATTCCTGCGGCCCAGGCACAAATGAAATAAAGCCCTGCTTGCAATGTATTAACCCTGACAAAAATCGGCGAACAGTCCCTATTGTCAGGGTTTTCCCGTCTATGTTCTGAACTTTTGAGCCGCTATACTGGTCTACAAGACAATATATTTTAAAGGTATTCGTTATGATGTTCAGCCGATCTATTCTCGTCTTTTTAGTATTCATTATTACTATTTCAACCGCCCAGGCTGAACTAGAACCGAACAACAAAATGATTAACAAATGGAATCAGTTTGTAGATGACCTGATGACATTAAGCCAGCATTTAACCAGCAAGTCTGAACATTCTGAAAAAAAACGCAGCGGTAGTTACAGTAATTTGCCGGACTTTTATCACGAAACGAAATACATCCACTCAGATAGCGAAACAGTTACCAGCATTGTCCAGATGGAAACTGAAAATCCTGAAAACGTACACTCCATTCAGGTTTATCTCCGCGATAAAAACGGCCGTGTTATGAAAGACTTTTCCGGCAGCTATCTAACCACCCATCATAATGCACCGATTCAAACTTTGATTACCCTGCATTATTACAATGATGAGCTGCATGCATTCCGGGTATTTGATGCCTCGCATGAACGTCTCTATGAAATATGTCGTGGCAAACTGGATGGTAAACAAGTCAATATAGATATCGATGATGACTACGGCGAACTATCAGAAGCTTTGGAAGACAAGCAGGGCATTATGAGCAGCGCCGAATACAAAGCTTGTTTTGGCAGCCGCGACTATGATAAGAGCCGACTGCAAATCCCGCTTAATTTCTAAAGCTCAACAGCAAACTGCAAACACATCTAATCCTGTAGTCCGCTCCACTGCCGCAGTGCTTTTTTATCATTGTTACACAGTGCCAGTGCTGACTGCAGGCTTTTAATATACGGAATCAGGTCACTGTAAACCGCTTGTTGTTTATCGAATACGGGCGAACCACAGTCTCGCAGATATTTTTTCTGCGGCAACTGTTTTTCCACCCGGCTCACCACCAGCGCCGGACTACAACTGCATAAGATAAAATTCAGCGACAGGCATATCAGCACAGCTTTCAGAATTTTTTTCATTCCCCTCATCCCTGCTAAGGTCAGACACATGACGCGACGGCCTTTGATTTTTTAAACCGCTACTCTGCTCTGTTAGTTTCAGCAGCCGCTGCTGCAGCTGATGAATTTTGTGTTGCAACAGATTTTGCTGCACCTGCATTTCCTGTTTCACTATCTCCAGTGTTTTTTCATGATGCGTCGCACTCAGCTCAGCTGACTGCTGTTGCTGCGCAAGTTGCTTCGTCTTATGCAACTGCTCAGACTCAAGTGTTGTCATTAACTGCCGGTTAGCCTGCTCAAGCTGACCCAGTTGTTGCGACAAAGAAGAATAGCGCCAGAATCCCAGACTCAGAATAATCGACAGGCTAAGAATAGCGCCCAGATAAATTTTTGACATCAAACCCTCCTGGCAATACAGCACGCGATGATTATTAATCCGCGGCCGATCCTGATAACATTAAGCATCTTAACCAATATACTCAGATGCGGAAACCATCTTTAATGAAAGCTTATCTGGTCGGCGGTGCCGTTCGTGACAAATTACTTAACTATCCCGCCAATGATCGTGACTGGGTAGTCGTCGGTGCCACTATCGCTGAGATGGAAGCCGCCGGCTACCGGCTGGTCGGCAGTGACTTCCCGGTTTTTCTGCACCCAAAAACCCATGAAGAATACGCCTTAGCCCGGACCGAACGAAAAAGCGCGCACGGTTACAAAGGTTTCACGGTATCCGCATCCCCAGAGGTCACGCTAGAGGAAGACCTGCTCAGGCGTGACCTCACCATCAATGCGATGGCGGAGGATGAAGACGGCCATATTATCGATCCATTTAATGGTCAGGCCGATCTCAACAACAGAATATTCAGGCATGTTTCAGAAGCCTTCACCGAAGACCCGCTACGGATATTACGCGTTGCAAGGTACATGGCTCGCTATAACGACATGGGTTTCAGCATTGCTGCAGAAACCATGGCACTGATGAAAGAGATTGTTGCACAGGGCGAAATTGAACACTTGGTTGTCGAACGTATCTGGCAGGAAACCGAACGTGCCATTGGCGAAAAAGCACCGCAGCGTTATTTTGAAGTCTTGCGTGAATGCGGCGCACTAAAAATCATATTACCGGAAGTCGATATTTTGTTTGGAGTTCCGCAAACAGCTCACTATCATCCCGAAATTGATACCGGAATCCATACCATGATGGTGTTAGAACAGGCTGCAAAATTATCCACCGATAATGCGGTTCGTTTCGCCGCACTGGTGCATGATCTGGGCAAAGGCACGACACCTGAAAACGAATGGCCCAAACACATCGCCCATGAAGAGCGCGGAGTGCCTCTGGTTAAAGCGGTCTGCGAACGCCTGAAAACACCTAATCCGTTTCGCGATCTGGCTGTGGCCGTGACCCGCTATCACCTGCATTACCATCGCGCTGCTGAGTTACGCGATGACACCTTGCTGTCGACACTGGAAAAGCTCGATGCATTTCGCCGACCTGAGCGCTTTGAACAGTTTCTGCTGGCCTGTGAGGCAGATTCACGCGGCCGCACCGGTTTCGAACAAGCGACATTTGATCAGCCCACTATTTTCAGAGAGGCCTTTGCCGCCGCGCAAAAAATCAACGCCCAGCCATTTCTTCAGCAAGGCCTGAAAGGACCGGCTATCGCCGATGCCATTCGTAAAGCCCGTATCGACTGTATAAAACAGGCTCGCTCAGCTTATCGTTAGTCAGTATTGCGCTTTTAGCGCAAGCGAATATGCTAAAATCCTGTTTTTCTGATTATTCGATAAGCACACTGCATGAGCACTACTACCAGACCCCCTAAAGTCGGCTTTGTCAGCCTTGGCTGCCCAAAAGCCACTGTCGATTCCGAGCACATCATTACTCAGCTACGTGCCGAGGGCTATGAACTATCATCCAGCTATGAAGACTCCGATCTGGTAGTGGTCAATACCTGCGGATTTATCGACAGCGCCGTCGAAGAATCGCTGGATACCATTGGCGAAGCACTGGCTGAAAATGGCAAGGTTATCGTTACCGGTTGTCTGGGCGCAAAAGATACCGTGGTACTGGATAACTACCCGAATGTATTAGCCGTCACCGGCCCGCATGCGCAGGCAGAAGTCATGCAGGTGGTACATCAACACCTGCCAAAACCACACGACCCATACACCGACTTGGTACCACCTGCCGGCGTAAAACTGACGCCAAAACATTATTCCTATTTAAAAATATCGGAAGGCTGCAACCACGGCTGCACATTCTGCATTATTCCGGACCTGCGCGGCAAACTAGTCAGCCGTGATATCAGCTCAGTAATGACCGAAGCTGAGAATCTGGTCAATGGTGGTTGCGGTGAATTACTGGTGATTTCACAAGACACCAGCGCCTATGGTGTCGATCTTAAATACCGCACTGATTTTCACGGCACTCAGCCGATTAAAACCAATATGGAAGAACTGGCAAAAAATCTGGGCGCCTTAGGTGTCTGGGTTCGAATGCATTATGTTTATCCCTACCCCAGCGTTGATAACATTATTCCATTAATGGCTGACGGATTAATTCTGCCCTATCTGGATATTCCATTTCAGCATGCCAGCCAGTCGGTATTAAAAAATATGAAACGCCCTGCCAGTGCCGAAAATGTATTGAAACGGATTGAAAACTGGCGCCAGATTTGTCCCGACATTACATTACGCAGCACTTTCATCACCGGTTTCCCCGGTGAAACAGAACAAGACTTTCAGATTCTGCTCGACTTTTTAGACGAAGCACAGCTCGACCGAGTTGGTGCATTCGCCTACTCAGATGTCGAAGGCGCTAAAGCCAACGCGTTAGCCGGTGCGGTGCCTGAAGAACTAAGAAAAGAGCGACTGCAACGCTTCATGTTAAAACAGGCCGAAATCAGCGCTGCCAAGTTGCAGCAAAAAATCGGCCAACGAATGACCGTACACATCGACGGTTACGATGAAGAAAGCGGTGAAGTTCTGGCCCGATCAAAAGCCGATGCTCCCGATATTGACGGCATGGTGATATTACCTGCCATCGAGGGTTTTCAGGCCGGTGATTTCTTAGAAGTTATAATCACCGATGCTGATGAACACGATCTGTACGCAAACCCTGTACACCCGGATGACGACTGGTGATCAGCGATGATCTGATGCTGATTCACTATCGGCATCAGATCATAAAAAACATTTCAATAATTTCAATCCAAAAAACCAAATTGAAACCGGGTTTCCTGCCTGTCAATTTATAAAGAACGTACTTGTCTCAACATATAACACAAGCGAAGCAATCCTGATTTCAACCCGCACACTGCATTAACGATTGTTTATATTCTAAAGCGTTAATCTGCGCACAACATTATAAAAAACATCGCAGCTTAATCTTCAAACTGATAGTATAAAAGTTAAATAAAAAAAATATAACGCCTCATTTAAACCATTTTATTGATTACGCACTGCGCCTTAGCACTGCTTTAATTTTCTATGCCATAAAACATAATTAAAGAAATGGCATTATTACCAGGGATGCGATAATGCCAGCCACAAGCAGCATACTGCAACAGAGAATAGATCAGCTCGAGCAGCTGATCAGCAACACACATGATGACTTAAACAAGAAAATACTTGAGCTTAAATTTGAATTAAATGATTTGCGCCAGCAACTCAATAACGAAACTGCAGCAGAGTCTGAATCAGCAGCCGGTCCCGATGCACTCGTCGCATACAACCCTCACACGCCATCCGCATTTGTCAGCCCTGCGCCTGCAGAGGAGACTGAGTCCATAAATGCAGGAAACACAGCGTCAATCCAGAGTACATCAACAGGCTGGAATGAAAACAGTTCAAAACCAATCATAAGCGCCCAATCGATAGTTTTCGTTCGCCAGTTTTTTTTAACTATCTTTTATTTTATGCTGAACCATCTAAGCCTTTTCATCAGCCCGATTCAAGCACTTGCACACCGATCAAAACACCTTTATCAGCATTATAAAGACCATGGCAAGGCACCCGTATTTTTAATGACAGTTGCCGGCCTGATCACCTTAACCGTAGGCTTTGGCTATCTGTTGCAATACTCTTTTAATACACTGTTCAATGACACACTAAAAGCACTGACAGGTTTTTTACTGGGCATCATCATTATCATATCCGGCAGTTTACTGGCCAGAAAAAAGCCTGACTACAGTGAATATGCTGCCAGCGTCATTGCGCTGGGTGTAATATTTAATTATTTATCCGCCTATTTTATTGGGCCGTATTTCAACATCATCTCAGACAGCAGCAGCCTTATATTGTTATGCGTGATCACTCTGGCTTCGTTTCTACTTGCATTGCTATTTGAAACTCGTGTAGTCGCCATCACCACACTTGTCGGTGGTGTTTTTATGCCATTTATTTTTGCTGATGTTAACTCCACCGGCCTCGTCTTTATTGCTTACCTGTTTATTCTTAGCTCTGCCAATCTCTACCTCAGTAACAAAATACAATGGCCCGCTCTTGGCAAATTTACGTTTATACTCAGCCTGTCGGTGCTTGAATATATCGGTATCCGCGACAATGCCAGCGCCGTTTTGAGCCTGATACTATTGAGCGCATTTCTTTATTTATATGTTTATTACTGGTCATTCAAAGGCAGCCGGTTAAAACAACAGATCACAAGATACGACATCACATTTCTGCTCTCTAACAGCTTTTATTTTATTTACGCCGTACTGCATACAGAACATAGCCAGTCATTAATAGCCAGTATTTTTATACTTCATGCACTGCTGCTATCAGCCTTTGTGCTGTTGTTCCGAATCATACACAGCACTTTGGCAGCCGCTTATTTATTGATGATAAGCGTACTCATTGCCTGCTCGGTCTTTGTACTGGCTCCGCTCAACCTGTCTGCACTGATTTGGGCACTCGAGGGACTGGTTCTGGTCTTCATCGGTTTTCATTACCCGCATAAGCTGCTGCGAGCAGAAGGTTACGCCATCTACTTTATCGCCATGCTCAGTCTGTTATCGCATCTTCTTATCAACTATGACTACTCATCATTCTCTGCACAACAGGGCTCGGAAGCCTGGTTAAACCTGTCTGCTTTTGGTTTCTTAAGCCTGCTTGCTTACCGCTTAATTGCATACTTTAAGTCTGCTACAGAAAAAGCAGAGCAGACGGCGGGATTTATCATAAATGAAACTTTTAGTTTATGGGGAGCTGTTTTTTTAAGCCTACTGTTTACTCTATATACCGCTGACCTCGCTCCTGTTTTAACCGTCATACCGCTGGCATGGTGTTTTTACCGGGCAGCAAAATTCAGGCTACGACTGGCTCAGCTCATTGGTTTTTACTATCTGTTTGTTCTTGCTCTTTACGTCTTATATCAAATGTTCTCAGCCAGAAGCAGCATTATTTCTGAACAGAGCACATTGACCCAGATCGCACTTTTTGAACTGGTATTTTTTTCCTGGGGTCTACACCTTTACTATCAGTATTTCGCACTGACAGGCCGCGCCCAGAACCTGGCAAAGAAAATTCATCAACTAACTTTTTATCTGCCGGTTATTATAATCTGCTCCAGCCTGATCAATATTTTCTTTAACCTTTCAAACCAAAAAACCATGTCTTTCGATGCGCTCTGGTTTGATTTTATTATTAGCGCCGCGTTGTTATTACTGGCATATTTATCAGCCAATAAATCCTCTGCCTTTATCAGACAGCAGCAGAGCTCGTCCGCTCACTACATAACACAGGAATCGGTTTCTTTATTTATCAGCGCTTTCTTTTTATACAGTACAGCGATTCTCTTCAGTGAATGGATGTACAACGCAGCCGCTATTCCTTTATTGTATTTACTACACCGCAGCCTGAAATATAAACTACCATTAACCGAACTATTGGCATGGTTTCACTTTGCTTTCTTTTTTGTCATCAGCTGGCTTCAGTATAAGTCGGTTGGTAACCTGCACTTTTCCGAACAGGCGCTGAGCACACAAATTGTCTGGCTAGAATTATTACTTTGCAGCTGGTTAATGCGGCTGATTTATGAGCGCACTGACAAACAGGCCAGGCTGTACCAGCTGGCAGTACATCTGCGCACTAGCGTTTACTTACTGATACCGCTACTGATGTTGCCACGTATCATTCGGCTCTATCCACAATACCTTGCTGCAACATTATGGCTGTCATTTACCATCAGCTGGCTGATGCATAAAAAACTTAAAATTAACGCTCTGCAACATCAGCTCAGCATACTCTATATGACCGCAATCTTATCTAGCATACTGGTATCACTTAATGCGTTGACAGGTGACCCTGAACTGCCGGGGCTGATTGCCATCGTAGCCGGTGCATTTGTCATCAGCCTTTTCAACTATAGCGAAAAAGCATTGACTGCTGTTTCCCGGCAATACACTAACTACCTTAGCATTCAGCAAAGCAGTCCGTATTTCTATGGCTTTGCAGTGGCCGCTCTCAGTTATTCTTTAACTGGTCAGCTAAACCTGGCTATTTTCTTAAGCGCTGTGTTCTTTTTATACCTGAGTCAGGAGAGACGTCTGCTTATCATTATGAAGCGCAGCCTGATCTTATCCTACTCATTGGCATGGATGGGTCTCTGCATCGTCCCTGTCATTATTTTTTTACAAGCCAAGCTGTCCTTCACCGACATTGTGGTCAACCTGCTAAGTTTGCTCGCACTGTGGTTTTTAAGTCATCAACCAAGAGCCGTCTTCAGACTATTACAAAGAAACGGTTTCAGCCAAGTGATTCAGTTATGGCTGTTTCATATAATGGCTTTCTGCGTTTACAGCGCTATCCTCAATACTTCTTTTGAGGCCTGGTCGGTCGGAACATCTCTGGCCATGCTGATGCACGCAGTTGTCGTGCTGTTTTTAACTTTGCAAACAAAGTACAAAGCCTTACTGCGCTTATCCATTAGCTTATACGCATTAACAGCGATCAAGCTTTTATTTCACGATATGACCGACTTTAATCATATTCATAAAGTGATCGCATTAATGGGCATCGGCAGCATTCTTATGCTGGCCGCGTTTATTTTTCAGAGAGCGCGTAATAACCGCAATCTGGAAATTACTGATGCAGTCTAAAACTTAGTGTGTCGATATTCACACCTGTTTTATTTCGGCATCTCAAAATAAATATCACGTCTTCAGTTACCCGCTGCTTACTGCACATCTCGGTGGTATTTGCATGCGATTTTATTCGGGATATTACGTAAAGAATTTTTACAATTGATGATTTTCAAACAGCCGGAAGTTATGATGCCGACCCGCTAAAGAAGCACCTTTTGCTTGCTAGTATTACCGGTAACAGTGACATTAGTATTGAGCGGGATTTCGCGCTGTATTTAACAGCGACAATAGCGACATTCTAACTGCCGCTTTAACGGCAGTTTTCTTCTTCGCATTGTTTATTTGCCAGCCCAGAAGCTTTTAAGAAAAGAGCAAGGCTGGTACACCGTTATCTTCAGATATTTTCGCCTCACCTAATAACGCAGTAATCGCCGCCATTGATACTGGCCGACCGAACAAGAAGCCCTGCATATTACGACAGCCCAGTGATTTCAACAGCTCAAACTGACTGATCTCTTCAACACCCTCAGAAATAATCTGCAGCTTCAATCCTTTTGCCATCTCGATAATGGCTTTAACAATCGAGTATGCTCCCTGATTTGATTCCATTTGCTGAACAAATGACTGATCAATTTTCAGCGTATCGATTGGCAGTTTTTGCAAATAATTTAATGATGAGTATCCAGTGCCAAAATCATCAACAGCAATACTGATTCCCAGCGCACTAAGCCTCCCAAGCACACTGACAACGGTATCCATATCTTCCATCAGAACATTTTCTGTAATTTCTATTTCCAGCATATCACCGCTGATATCATGCTTTTTTAGCGCTGCTTGAATTTTATTAACAATTTCCGGGTGTTCAAACTGCCTTGCCGACATATTCACGGCCACTTTAGGTATTAACACCCCGCTCTCTCTCCAGTGCTTTAAGTCCCGGCAAACTCTGTCGAGTATCCAGTCACCTATCGGCAGAATTAATCCGGTTTCTTCACACAGCGGAATAAACTCTGAAGGCTGCACCATACCATGGCTCGGGTGTGTCCAGCGTATCAGCGCCTCAACAGAAACAATTTTATTTTTAAAAGCATCAATTTGTGGCTGATAGTGAATTGAAAACTGCTTATTAGTCATTGCCCGGCGCAGATCATACTCCAGAGAAAAACTCGCTGACAGTTCCTCATGCATCGTGTCATTGTAAAACTTGTATCCGTCTTTAGCTTTATTCTTTACTGCATACATGGCGATATCGGCATGTTTTAGCAAACTCTCAATACTATCCCCATCATCCGGGTAATGCGCTATACCGATACTGGTAGTAATAAAGATTTCCTCTCCATCAAGATCAAACGGCATCTTAAGCGCTTCTATGATTTTATTAGCAACAAATTCTGAATCGCTTCTGCTATGAATTTCTGGCAGCAGTATGGTGAACTCATCACCTCCGATTCTTGACAGGGTATCGCATTCACGAATACATTTATTCAGCCTCAGCGCAACGCTTTGTAATAATTTATCACCGACAAGATGCCCTAACGTATCGTTGACGTTTTTAAAACGATCAAGATCAAGAAACATCACTGACAGCTTGTTCTTATTTCGCTTTGCCAGTGCGATCGACTGCTCCAGCCGGTCCTTAAGTAGCGCTCTGTTAGGCAACCGGGTCAGTGTGTCGTGATAAGCCTGAAAATATATTATCCGTTCAGATTCTTTTTTATCTGTAATATCCCTGGCCACGCCGTAGGTTCCAATAAATGTATTATCGTTATCCTGTGAATTATAAATTCCAAACGAACTGACTGTTATCGGCAGCATTTGTGATTCAAAATACTTCACTTCAGGTTTTGTTTCATGGCACTTCAGTCTCAGCTCAACATTAAACGAGGCTCTTTTACCGGTTCTTCTTTCATTGAAACTATACCTGGCCATTTCAAGGTCATCGGGATGAATGATAGTTGTGTAATGTTTACCCAGCACATCCTGCTTACTATAACCCAGAGTTTTTTCCAGCCGGTCGTTAACAAACGTAAAGCAACCTTCTTCATCTAGCATGTAGACAATATCCGGCGATTTATTAACGATATAACGATGCAGGTTTTCAGATTTAAGCAGGCGCAGCTGCATGGCCTGATTTTCATGTTCTAACTGGCGTTTTTTAAAGGCATTTTTTAACGCATTAAGCATGCCATCGATTGAATACGGCTTGCCTATATAATCATAAGCGCCGTACTTCAGAGATTTTTCTGCTGCCTCAAACGTGGTCTCACCACTGACCACAATAACCGTTGTATCTATCTGCTGCGTCCGGATATATTTCATCACATCCAGACCGCTGATATCCGGCATATTAAGATCCAGCAACAGCAGATCTATGACTCCACTATCGAGCATTTTCAGCGCTTCTTTTGCACTGCCACACACCAATACTTCATAACCTTCACTGTCAATAACCTGTTTAAGACTGTTTCTCTGATTTTCCTCATCATCAACAATCAACACCACTTCTGTATATGGCAAACTACTGTCATTACTGTTTTCATCCAAATAAAAACTATCCCTTTTTCCCAGTCCATTTGTATTTATATTTTTCATCATGGCTTTACTGCTTCACTAATAGGAAAATGAATACTAAACATTGTGCCGGAGCTGTTTGTCCTGCAGGTTATATCTCCGCCCATATCATCAATCAGGCTTTTCACAATACTCAGTCCCAAACCTGAGTGCTGCTGACCCTTTGTACTTTTCACCGGTTTATATAAATTATTCAGCACCATATCCGGTAGTCCCGGCCCTGTATCCTGAATCTCTATTTCAACAAATCGTTTTCCACTGATGTTTATATTTCTTGTTGCAACTGACAACTGTTTTTCATTGTCCATTGCTTCTACTGAATTTTTTATCAGATTAGTCAGTATTTGTTTTATTGAATTTTTATTTGCCGATATAAGACACAGATTACTCTCAAGTTCTTTGTTAGCTGTGATACCGTGAGTAACATAAAGTGATGACATCATGATGCTGTGCATTGTATTAATGACATCATTAACATTAATTTGCTGTAACTGATCAGGGTCTGTTAGTCCATCTAGGCTTTTGTCACACTTAAGCACCACACTGCCAACACGGTCTATTTCTTCGGCAATAATTCGCAGATCAAGCTGCACCTGATCATTTTCACTAAAACGCTTACCCAGCACATGCAGATAATTTTTAATAACCGCCAGCGGATTATTGACTTCGTGAATAATTTCCCGCGACCTGGCGCGAATCATTTCCTGGGTTTCCGCTATGAATTCCTTTTTTTCTTCACGCTTACTCAGCGCAGCGCAAACAACGGCCGCCACTTCTGCAGCGTATATTGTCAGCAGTGCAGATCTCTCCATCAGTTTTTGATATTGTTGTTGGCCGCACCCCGCCACGATCATACCTGCGTACTGACCTGCCTGTAGCAAAGGCACACACATCATCCCTTCTGCATCCAGCGCTTTGATAATCTGCTGATCAACCACGGGTTGCAGGCTTTCATTTACCTGTGCAAACGATGACATGATATCCCCGTTCTTTAATGACACGGCAAGCAGACTGTCTGAGTTATCGCTGATTCTAATGGCTTCGAGAATCGCTTTATTAAATCGAATACTGGTCTGTTGTGGCAGCAAACAGCTGCTTTCTTTGTCGTATAAAAACAGGCAGCTTTTATTCAGACCAAACAACATCATCATGCTTTTTTGTATTGCACTGAAATCAATACCATCCGCAGTTGACGGCAGTGGCTGAACGGCAGCCTGAGTCAGGCTGATATCTCTGATCGCTGCGGCCAACTGAATATGTTTTTTCTCATCATGCTCAGCAATCGCATCACTGTCATCAATATCAATCTGTAATGAGCTGGCGAGTTTATTGACTTCGATGTCTGCCTTGCTGACAACATCCTCCAGAACAGAATCGGTTAAGTCAAATAGCTGCTGATCATAATCCGCTGTTTCGGTGTTACCGATTGTGGTCAGCCGATTTGCCAGATTAATAATTTTCACCAAATGGTGCGCTTCCCGAATTTCCTGACTACTCGCGTGATGATATTTAACCGCTTCAGTAATCACTTCCGGCACAGACCATAAGGACAGTAACTGTGCTCCCACCTGATCATGGGTTATATGATATTTTTCAAATTCAGACTGATGCAGTTGCTGTGCCGAAACGCTATTACGGACTAACTGGCTGTATTCATTCTTTGACAGACTCTCAAATACCATCTGACCTATATCATGCAGCAATCCGGCCAGATAAGCCTCTTCCGGGTTTTCATAAGCCGTTAGCTTTGCCAGGGATTTAGCGACGATGGCCGTGTATAGCGTATGCTTCCAGAAATTTTTTAAAAAATGTGTTTTTTCTCTGCTGTAATGCGAAAAAAACTGCTGAACCGAAGCCGTTATTGCAATCGATTTAATGGTATCCAGCCCCAGAAATAACAGGATCTGTTTATGCGTGGTTAATTTACCGACTTTGCCATAGACCGGTGAATTAGCCACCGATATTAATTTCGCCGATAGCACGGCATCTTTAGCAATGATCGCGGTCAATTTATCAAAACAGGCATTTTCATCATGACAGGCATCGAGCAGTTTAATCAAGACATGCGGCAACGAGGGCAGCTTAGTTAGCCCCATTTCTTCAAGTAAGTTCGTCGCATTATTCCCCATGTCATTAATATTATTAATATTATTGATATCGTGTCAATCTAATTTGCCGAAATAGCCAGATTTTCGTCAGATTAAAGATGCTCCATTGCAAATGGCAGCTAAACAACAGTAAACAGGCATTTGTATCTTACGAACTACTCAGCACTGCAAATAACGCAAATTCCGCAACCCATACCAACAAATTAATGGTAGCATCCACTGTAAACGTTCAATCAAATATGATTTTATTTAGACACAGTTTTGAGAATGGATACCAAATCAATAACAATCAGTAGCGGTAAAGGCGGTGTTGGCAAAAGCTGTAGCAGCGTCAATCTCGCCATCTTACTGGCCCAGCACGGCTATGAAACCTGTCTGCTGGATGCCGATGCAAATCTGGCCAATATCAATATCATGCTTAAACTGGTTCCAGAGTTTACTCTGGAACAGGTTATTTCCGGTGAGAAAACCCTCTCTGAAATTACACTCTATAAAGAAGGTATAGAAATTATACCGGGCTATTCCGGTCTTAGTGACTTTGTCTCTCTTTCCAAGGATCAACGCCAGCGCCTGATACAGGCGTTGCAGCAGCTTAAATCAAAATATGATTACCTGCTAATCGATAATCCGGCCGGAATCAGTCAAACCGTGCTTTCCTTTATCAAATTTAGCACTAACAATATCATCGTCATCACCCCTGAGCCGACCTCGTTAACTGATGCCTTTTCACTTATCCGGGTCGCCAGTAAGTCTACCGGCCAGAAACATTTTCAGATATTACTTAATCAGGTTACAAACCGGCAACAAGCCGACTCGGTCTTTAAGCGCTTTTCAATGGCAGTGGAAAAACACATTGGCCTGACAGTCAGTTATCTCGGTCACATCATATCGGATGACCTGGTCACAGCCTCTATCTGCATGCAAAACCCGGTCGTACTTGAACACCCAGGCTCTGCCGCGGCCTATTGTTTTGAAGAAATTTGTAAAAAATTACTGTCATTGCCAGGCCACAACAATTCCCAGTCAATATCTGAAACAACATTCGCGCCAGCAGCCGCCACACCCCAAACTCAGCCGACCACTTCAAGCAGCCTGAACAGAGCTGACACAAGCCGGGAACAGCCACCAACAACTATAGAATCGCTACAAGATGAGTTGCTGGGATTAATTGCCGATGACAAGCAGTCACAACAGGGCTTAAAACAGGCGCTAATCAGCATTAATGCCGCCTATATAAAACGCTTTGGCGAGACAGATCAGGTACTTTCTGGCTTGCTTGAGCACGCTGTTAATACATCCACCGTGGCAGAACCGGCTTTGCGAAACTTGCTAACCAGCCTCTATAGTCAGTATCAGGAAAAGTATGGCTCGTTAGCAGAAAACACCGCCACCACAACCGGTCAGAGCGCTTCTGAAAATGCCTTTACCGAAAAGTCTCTCGACCATGTGATCAAATTACTACAAGATCAAAAGTTATCGCATTTACAACAACTGATTAATCAGAAACAACAGACTCCGCAATTACCACAGCAACACGACAACACAGAAAACAGCGCACAAGCCGGGTTACGCGATAGCATCAAATACGCCGCGATGACCGACACTGAATAGCCCTCAGATAACACCTAAACAGCACCGGTTATCCGCCACCCAGCGCCCCAACCGTCGAACAAATGGTCCCAAGCCCGAAAACAGCTATCGATAAAATTTTCATATCGTTATGATAATAAAAATTGTCTTTACAAGTTTTTTAATAATGCTAAATAGTAACTTTAATTAACTGTAAATTATTACTCATATCTGGAGGTGATAATTATGTCTGATGAAGACAATTTTGATGACGATAACGAACTTGATGACCAGTACGATGACTATGAGTCTGTAGATGACTCACGTGTAGCACGTATGAAAAACTACTCAGCTCGTCGCCGTCTAGAAGCCCTCAGGGAAGACCGTGAACTGGAGCGTTCGCTTAACAGCGTCTTTAATGAGTCCTATGACTCATATGAATCTCACGACAGCTATCTAAGCAACCACTAAATCCTGCCATGATCATAGCCAAACAAGCGCGAGGCTATGATCATCACACCCTTCAATACGCAACAATAAGTCGTTAGCATACAACCCCAGCAGGTTTTACTACGGTAGCTTGAGCTAATTGAGAAAAATACCCGCCAGAAACAAAAGAGTATCTAAAAATAGACAACTACGATCTAAATACGCAGCTGCCTGAACTACCACAACAGCGCTCATCCCTGACCAGATCAGTAATTATGACATCTTCTGAAAAATTACTAGCACCGCCAAGATCGCTCGCAGGTTTGCTTGACAATACGCCCGGCATTGAAAGTCCTGCATTCAGCCAACCATCTAATTTGGTTTTATTTGTGTTTTATTTGAGTTTTATTTAGCCACCCAACACGCATCCAAAAAATGGACGATGCTCCATAGAAATTAGGAATCTGTGTTGAATCGATTTATGATTTAATTTGCAGAACGCTTAACGGATTATATTTATCTAAGACATTTACGCAGAATTATTTACAACACCCACCTCGCCCTTTATGTCATTCAAAAAAGGGCGAGGGAAATCGCAATAATTGAAACTATTTAGCTTTTGTTTCTTTATTGATTTGCATAGCAACCTTAGTCACCGCATCACCAAGACCATCCAAGAAGACGCCTTTACTATCATCAGTCAGACCGACATTGCCAAGAACCAATATCAGATTTTCTGATGATCTACCTGAATAACCGTATGTACCAGTATGAACCCGTATCTTACCTGTCTTGTCATATACTGAAACCATTGCAGTTGTAATAGCTGTACCCGCACCATTACCACCCAGTGACATCATACCTGCTTTATATTCCAGCTTTGTTCTAACAAAAGCAAAAGCATCAACATTAAGTTCTGAAGCTAATTTGTTTAGCTGCTCTTTATAGTTTTCAGGAACCAGCATGGCCGGCATACCTTCTGCATGAACGGTTCCTATTTTCTGCACTTTCATCAGAGTAGCGAATTCTTTTTCATTTAATTCACCCACTGATTTAACAAAGTCTTTATAGACCGATTTATTCATATACGACTTTGGATCGAGTACTGTCCAGTTCTCAACTCTATCCAGATCTCTGACAATCACATCAACAGATTTATTAGCAAAGTCCTGAGCAAAATTGGCAATACTACCTTCATCTTCTTTTTCTTTAGGTTTACTCGATAAAGCGCCAAGCATAGACAGACCAGATGTTAAACCACCACCGCCATCCAAACTCTTAATGTTTCTGTCAGCTTTTACGCTGATAACCGCTACTTTTTTTATAGAAGCAATACCCGGCTTTTTAACTATGGTATTTGCGGAAAAACAACCTGACGTCAGGATTGCCAGGGCCATTACAATTATTAGCTTTTTCATTTTATTTCGCCTTTTTAGCTCTTAGATTATTTACAAAGGATGGGCACACAAAAACTTAAACATCGAATAACAATCCTTTGATCAGCAAGAAACCACATGACATGCTTATGATGACAAGTTTTATTACATCTACCCTGAATATCTTATTTAACTTCTCTATCGTATCGGCAACACCACGCAGTCACAATCCCTTATCCCAGTGGTTGTCATTGAAAACTTACTGTAAGAAAAATAATACGTAGACTTTGCAGGTAACTGCAAACAGGCTGCATTAACCCGATCTAAGCAAATATGATTAGTCTTTTTGGTTTATATAAACATAGCAATGGCATCGCCTATACTTTAAGCACTACACACTAAAAGGAACTAAAACATGAACCGTATCTATAAAAGCATGATCGTAAGCCTTGCCATATTACTGGCATCTGGTTGCGCATCGGTGAAAATGGTGGAGAAAAACATCGCCAGCAAAATAAGCAGCGTCGCTGTCATCACCGTTGTAGCCCAAGACGCGATGTATGGAACAAACCTCACCAACCAGCAGCATTCAACCATTGCAAAAGATCACGTACAAAGCCTGACCAACAAATCGATCTCAATCATCTCCGATGAATTGAATAACATTCGTGGCTGGAAAGTAAAGCAACCGGATAGCTACGCTGAAACGCCAGCTTACCAGGCATTCAACCAGGCTATTAACAAAATCTGGGAACAGAACAAATATGCAAAGACCGTTACACCGTATAACAACACCATGGCAAGACCACCGGTAGGTATTGTCCTGTTTGCCGGAGACAAGATCAAAGCATCCCTCGAAGAATATAAAAAAATCTGCACCACTCTTGGTGTCGATGCGGTAGCCATCGCTTCAGTCAGTTACAAATACAAAAAAACCACGCGACTTGTCGGCACCAGCATAGCTGAACCTGTTGTTATATTGAGTATTGAGGTAATAGATAAAGACGGCAACACCGCAATAAGACACACCCCGGTTACCGCAGAGAGCCGTGACGCTTTAGCCATCACTACGGTTTTCGGCTCATCGCATCATACGTTCGATGACAACCCACAAGCTGCCTATATAGAAACGCTTGAATCAGCTGCAAAAAAGCTGGTTAAGATAATTAATATGAATCTGTAACAACAAATCTGACAGGGCCATAAGCTATCCGGCCCTGTCAGAGTCTGTGGTGCCTGAACCTAAAGACCATTATTTTACTGCCAGCCTTTTAATCCACGCCTAAGTTAACGGTAACTCACTACTCTGCCTGTCAGAGCAGGTTCATCTGTACTGGCTGCCTCAATATAGAGCTCGGGCGAATCAACATACGCCACAAATTTAGTCATCTTTTCAGACAACCCATCTTTTCCGGCCAAGCTGTCCCACATCTGACCATACATCTTAATACATGAAGACATCGGGTTACAGGCAAGCTTACGTTCCATATCAATCGTCCACTGCACACCGCTCATGCGCTTATGGAACTTTGCTGGAGCCTGCTGAATAAACTGCTCTAAATACTCGCTTCGCTTTGTTTCAAAAGCGCCTTCATCCTGCTTTGCTAACTCTATCCATTCATCAATATCAAAATTATCACTTCTAATCATCACACCACATTACCGAAGATAGTAAGCCTATCCTGGCTTGTGTTTTGTCTTTACTGTCACTAGTAAATCAAGGAATATTCCGCCGCAAATATTACCACCAAATGCTATGTGATACTTGATACATAAGAAGATTTTACATAACAGCAACGAATAACATAAACGTATCAAGCGTTTTATTTGATTTGCATAATTCGAAAATGTTTTTTTAAATGACGCTTTAAGCGGTTTTATGATTCCCTACACAGACAACCTTAATACGGAAACCAAAAGCCTCATTAGGCCAGAGTTACTGCGAGGTAATTTTATATCTTATATTTGTGACTCATAACTTACGACTTGTGACTACTGACTTAATACGCTGCTGCTGAAACTCTCTTGGTGACACACCAAAAAACAGACTAAAGCGACGACTAAAATGACTAGGGCTTGCGAAGCCCATTTCATAACAAACCTGGGTAATGTTGTCACCTTGCTCTATGCGCTTAGCCGCACTCTTTAAACGCAACTGCTGCTGCAGCTCACATGGCGTACAACCTAATTGTTTTTTAAACTCAGCGTATAAACGACTTCGGCTCATGCAGGATATTTTGGTTAATTGCCCGATCTCAAGATAATCGCTCAGATGTTTCTCTATATAAAAAATTGCTGCCGTAATACCACTGGCATCTGATTCGCGCCGACAATAATCAAATAAAATGTCCCGACTCTGATTTCTCAACAAACGCACAATCAACTCGGTTACACCTAAATCAATCATGACGTCACGATCGGTATTGTTCTCTGTAAAAACTGAAACCATGCGCTCAAGCAAATTCTGTGTCGCAGCAGTATGTTGGGAATGCATAATCTTCTTACTATATTGCCAGCCCTCAGCGCCAGACTCGAGTGGTGCAAGATCACTCATGCGCTGCGATATTTTTTCTATTTTTTCGCGCGCTATCTCGATGGTAAGACAACTGGTTGGCAGATCGATACTGGCTTCAGGAAAATCAATTTCAACCCGCTCGCCCGGCGCCATTACAAATGACTCATGCGGCAGAAAAACCTGTTCTGTCGGCTGCTGTGCTGAATGCATAATTTTACGGCCGCTCATCATGCCACAGTAGAGCAACTGGTCAGCATCGAGCGCGACACGATTAACCGCATCATAGGTATCATAGATACTTAGCTCTGAATCCATACCGGCAAAGCTGATACGGTTTTCCACCAGCTTTTGCGGCACTCTGAGGTGATCCAATTTGATCGATTGCATAGCTCGCCCCTGATAAATATAACCATTTAATTCAATTACTTAAAAAATACCATGTATTTGAAGCAGCCATATAGAATGCATCGCTTACGGATTAAAAGTCAAGAAATCTGGAATCACAGACAAGTATTCACCGAGCGTTAGAGATAGATTTGACATGATAACTAAAACCAAAATGATGAGGTATCTACATGATTTACGCAAAACCCGGCCAAGATGGCTCTGTTGTTTCATTTAACGAACGCTACGAAAACTACATAGGTGGACAATGGGTCGCTCCTGTTAAAGGTGCCTATTTTGATAACCACACACCGGTTACCGGAGAAATAATCTGTCAAATTCCACGCTCCAGCGCTGAAGATATTGAACTGGCACTGGACGCAGCTCACGCCGCTAAAGACGCATGGGGCAAAACATCGGTTACAGAACGCTCAAACATCCTGTTAAAAATTGCCGATCGCATAGAAGCCAACCTTGAAATGCTGGC